>Ga0256837_1001012_pt1 | contig 20488 bp, 24 predicted proteins | sample 4562384metaG_FD_185976 | JGI IMG/M metagenome (GOLD analysis project Ga0256837, IMG submission 185976) | Hydrothermal vent microbial communities from Guaymas Basin, Mexico - 4561-384 | ecosystem: Environmental > Aquatic > Marine > Hydrothermal vents | place: Mexico: Guaymas Basin | collected...
ACATAATAAATCAGTTACTTCTATTATTTTATTTGGGAAAAAGCATTACTGTTTTAGCTTCGTTTCTATTGTTAAATAATTTAATGTCTTAAGAAAAAATAAGGAAAGAAAAATGGAAAATTCAGCACAAGTAAAATTAGCAATTACGGTAGCAAAAGGTTATATAGTAACTTATTTAGGTGAAAACAAAGCTTCGAACCTTGATTTGGTTATGAAAATGATTAAGCGCGCAGAAAAGAATAATGTACTTTTATCTAAGAAATTAATAGAAAATTTAGTTTCTATGAATGAATGTGATGTTAAAGAAATTAAAGAACAATTCGACTTACTTTATACTTCTCAAAAAGGTCAAACTTTTAGAAGTGTTTTTGCCACTGGTGAAGACATCGGAGACGAAGAATTTACTTTTGATGACTTCATTAAGCAAATTTCTCATTATTTTATTACTTATGGTCTAGGTGAAATTGACTATGATGCTTTTGATATTGATGAAAAAAGAAAAGTGCAAATTTCTAATATTTCTAAAAGAAAAGATAAACAGGAAATAAACAACACATTTAAAATCATAGATACAAAAACAGTTGATGGTTTTATTCAAGATGTTAAAACTATAATCGAATCCCCAATCGTTTTTGGTGCTCAGCAAATTGAATTTATTCAAGAAGCAAAAAGATTAGGCTTTCTAGGTAGCATTCTGAATTCTGTTCAAGATATTAAGGTAAAAGAAAATCTATTCCAAATTATAGAGATTACAGGAAAAGAATTTGTTAAGTCTGTAAATGTCCTTAAGACTGCTACAGATGTTCTTAGATATTGTTACTGGACATCAGGACTAGATTTCAAAAATCTTGAAAAAGGTGTTAGATTTAGGTTGAAAACATCCGATAAGAAAATTGTTATGATGACTATTGATGCTTTGGCTAAGAAAAGTATGATTAATCTTTTTGGTGATATGAAACCTTATAAATCTCAATGGTTGGGTGTAGCAACAAATATTCATCCTGGTTCTAAAAAATTTAGAAAATTTAATTCAGCACAACAAATTTTTGATTATATTAGAAATGGTGGAAGTCTTGAGACTTTTAACTCAAAAACACAAAAACTTATTGATGAAGATAATATCGATGAGCTAATTGAGCACTTATCAAAAAGACCTGGAGAACTACTAAGAAGTCTGGATATGATTATCAGAAAAGGTGATAAACAATCATCAAAGAAATTGGCAAATATCATTGAAAAAACAGATATTAATCCAAAACTAAGTATTCAAGTTAGAAAATGGCTTGAATATAGAATAGGAAATGAAATATCAGAAAGAACTTTTAACATAAAAGGGAAAGCAAAAACTATTACAGGAAAAGAGCTTCCTGCATTAAAAGAAAAAAGAACAAAAAGAGTCGTTAAGGCACTAAGAATAAAAATGGTGGACTCTTTGAGAGGGAAAGAACTTTTTCCTATCTCAGAGGAGGCATAATTTGAGTCAGCCTAAAAAAATTGAAAAAGAAAAAAGGCTGATAAAATATCTTGGTGAAGAAATGCTAACAACTCATTTTTCTGATATTTCAGAAGAAAAAAGAAAAGAGCTTCAGGATCTATATTTCAAGAAACCTAGTATTTCAGAAATTAGAAAAGCACTTATAAAAATAAAAAAAGGTTCTAATAATATTGGGTTGATTGAGAAATATTATTTCCGTGATTTAATGTCTAAGGTTATGCTAGATAATTTACATTGGACAATTGAAGAAGTGTTTCAGAGTAGAGATGTCTTAGGTATTTTATATTCTTTTATTTCTGTCAATGATAAAGTTTTTCCTCCGGAAGTGTCAGAAATTGAAAAAATAGAAACAGCATTAAGAATAGGACCCAGGGTTACTCAAAAACCTAGTAATTATCCTCTTGCCAGTGTTAGAGATATTTTATCAAAATATAACATTAACGATAATTACTGTGATTATAGTTGTGGATGGGGTGTTAGGATGTTGGGTGCTTTATCATTAGGAATAAATTATTTTGGTATTGACCCAAATAATCTTTTAACAGAAAGATTAAAAGAATTGTCTTTGGAATTTAAAAAAGTTAATGATACAGGTACAATTGTGGATATTAGAACTCAAGGTTCAGAAAATTTTATTCCGGAATGGGAAAATAAAATGGGAGTAGCTTTTACAAGTCCTCCATATTTTTCTTACGAGGATTACAGAATAGGTGAAGAGCAATCATTTAAAAAGGACAAAACTACTTATGACCAATGGTTGAAAGAATATTGGACAGGAACAGTTAAAAATATTCATAAATATTTAATCAGAGGAGGTGCTTTTCTTGTAAATATTCAGAATACAAAAATAAGAGGAAAAGAATATCCTCTACAAGATGACTGTAGAAGAATAGCAGAGGAAAATGGCTTTGTTTTGGTAGACACTCATATCCTTAAAACAATAGCCAGACCATCAATAGCTGCAAATAAGGATTTAACACCCAATGAAGATATAATGGTTTTTGCTCGCAAGGGAGAAACACTGAAAGTCAAAGAGATGGAATTTAGTGAGGATGAATGGTAGTTTTTATCTTTTTTTAAGATAAAAAACTATATAATAATACAAATACAAAGGAATAAAAATGAAAAAAGTTTATATTGATGAAAAATTAAAAAAATATATTGTTCCATCAGAAATGAGGAATAACTCAAAAGCAGAAGGAAAAGTTTTTACTCCAGGTACTAGATTGCCACTAGGAGACGCTAAATTCATTAGGCTTTTTACTGCTTGGGCTACAAAATCAGGAGAAGCAGGTCATATTGATATTGACCTAGGTGGTGCTTTTATAAAAGACAGTGATGGAGTGTTAGAAATGACTCCTATTGCTTACTATAATCAGGCTGAGAAGATGGCCGTGCATTCTGGGGATTTTACATCATGTAGAGAATATGACCCAAAAGATGGAAAAATAACAGCAGAATTTATTGATGTAGATATTCAAAAAGCTATTGATATGGGCTTCAAATATGTTGTTAGTGCTGAGTTTATTTTCTCAAGAGCCAAAGATTATGATAATATGCAGGCTTGGTCTGGTGTTCAACTTCTTTCAGAATTAAGAACAGAAAAAACTCAATTCATTAATCTAAATGATTATCTTTTTAAGGTGAAATTAGGAGGCCCATATCAATCTCATACGGCACTAGCCATTGATTTAGAAACTATGGAAATAGTTATTTTGGACCAATATTCTGAGGAAAGAAGTGGCATTAATATAAGTTCTATGGCAAATAAGATGAATGAATTTAAAAAACTTTATTTTAATGCTTTTGATTATAAGGAAAATATGTATGATTTTCTGTCAATGTATTGCGAAGCTAACGAGTATGAGGTTACTGAGAACATAGAAGATGCCAATATTATCTGTAGTTATGATGATTATGAAGATTTATCAGATAACCAAGTACAATTTAATATTTCAAATAATTTAGAAAATATTATTAGTCTATTAAATTAAAAGAAAATATTATGAGCAATCCTTATAATGATACAGTCCAACCGATGGCACCTACTGAATTTTTAAGTTTAACTTATAAGATGATGCTTAAAAGAATTGATAGATTAATTGAGATTGAGAACTCAAAAAAGAGAGGCAAACTTCCTCTCCCATTACTTAAAGAAAAAGCAGAAATAACCTCAAAATTATTAAAAGCAATTCATTTAATAGGTGACTCTTTTGATTATACTAAAGATATTGGCGAATTATTAGATATTTTTAATGACTTTGGTATCATTCTTGGTGAGGCAAATTTATCTGACGATAGTAAAGTTATTCTCGAAAAATATAGAATATGCAAAATAATCCTTGAAGGTTTTTTGGATATTTAATATTATTTTTAAGATTTTCTTGTACAAATTTTAACATCTTTCATTCCAAAATTATACATATAACCATAATTCTTTAACTTTTAGTGCTTATATAACTTGCTCATATCATTTTATATTTAATTATATTTTTATATATACTATTATACAAAAACACTAAAATAGAAAGTTATTATCTTTTTAAATCCAGTGTTGTTTTAAGAATTTCATCATATGTTCTTATTACAACAGCACTAGCTTCGTAAGCCTTTTGATACTTCATCATATTAACCATTTCTTCATCTAAATCTACCTTACTTATATTATCATCTTTATTTTGCAATGAAGTCATTATTACCTCTGAGCTTCCTAGCATTAATTCGGATGTTTCTTTCATATTTTTTAATTCAATAAAAGGTTCTTTAAAAGTATCTCTTATTTTATTTTCTTTTTCTAACAAAATATTAGCATCTTCACCGCTCATATTTGAGTTTAAATAAGCATCTACATTTTCATAACTCTCACTAAAAGCATCACTGAATATTTTTTTAATATTTGTTATATTTTTGTTGCTTTCTTGCAATCCTATTATTGAAGCCTCTTTTTCTTTAATCTGAGTTTCAAGCAAATCTCTTTTATCTCTCATATCATTAGCATAAGTTTTATCAGTGCTATACTCATTTGAACTTTCTTGAACTTTTATTTCTAATTCTAGTTTATTCATTTCATCTGTCATTTTAGGTATTTCATCTTTGGATATTTTTATTTTTTTATTATTATTTTCTATATTAGAAGCAAAAACCTCCATAATTTCTTCGGCCCTCTCTTTTAAAACTTTAGCATTCTCCTCTGTTAAATATTTTAATTCTATATTATGAGGGCTTTCTGTATACCTATGAAGACTTTCAAACATATTATCATACATGGAAGTAAATGTAGAATTGTTTAGTATTTCATCTAATTCATTTAATGACCGGTATTGTTCATTTAAATTTGAATAAATCTCTTTGCTTTTATTTAATCTATTATATAAAAATGAATCTTCTATTCTTATGACACTTTGAATGTGAGTTCCTGTTCCTTCTTTTACTACCGTAGAAGTATTATTAACATCGCGAATTGGATTTGTAGTAAAATTTACTCTTTGTTTTGTATAACCGAGGGTATCTTTATTTGCTATATTATTTGAAGTAATATCAAGAGCAATCTGGTTTGCTTTGAGGGCACTTAACCCGCTATATAATCCTTGTAACATGATAATCCTCCTTTTAACTTAAATAATTAACCAAACTAAGGTCTTTTACTTTATTTATCATAAGCATAGTGGCTTCATAAGTTTGAATAGCATTATTCATTTCTGTTATTTTTTGTTCCACTGAACCAAGTGAACTCATATATTTGTCTTCATAAACTTTTAATAGTCCTTTGAGTTGTATTTGATTTTCGGATATTTTAGTATTCATACCTATTTGAACTAAATTCATATCCACTTTATCATTTAAATCTTTCATTGTATCGAAATCATTTGAATTAATGATATCAGTTAGATTCTCACTAATTTTTTTAAAATTAACATTTAGAAAATCATCTGGATAACTTCTTGACATACGATTATTATTGCCGACTACAAGTTCGGTTCCTGTATTTGAGTATAATTTTTCTTCGTCGTTAAGTTCTGCTTCCTCTAATGACTCTATAAATGTAATTATAGTTCTCATTTCTGTCTCAATTGCTTCAATGCCCTCAGGAGTTAATGAACCATTTTCTTTTTTTATCATAAGTTCTCTAAAATCATTTAATGAACTTTTCATACTTTGTTGATTAGTATCATAAATATTCATATTATTTTTAATGCTTTGTAGTGATTTAATTTGAGATGATAACATAGAAACATTATCATCTCTATTAAGTTTTGCTAAAGTATTCATAACTCCATTATTTCCATTATATTCTATCCCGTCATGTTCAATATCTCTTTGTAGTTGAAATATTTTTTCTTTTTGTGCAGGAATATTATAATTGAATACATTAAAATTAGAAATTCTCATAATAAATCTCCTTAAGATAACCCGGAGATTATCTTAAAAGTCCTAATACCAATTGTTGGTTTTGAAAACTTTGTTGTAAAGCAAAAGTATTAGCTTGCATTTTAATATTATTTTTAGTTAATTTTTCTTGTTCTTTAGCATAATCAACATCTCTAATTTGTGATTCTGCAGCAGCCACATTAACCTGAGTAGCTTCATTTACTCTTACTCTTGACTCAAGTGCACTTTGTGTTGAACCTATACCACTTCTAATAGTATCAATGCTTTTAATTGCTGCATCAAGTGAAACAATTGCTGCATCTGCACCACTTTGAGTAGTTAAATCAATATCATCATCTGCTATATTTTGAGAAGCAATATCCGTATTAGCAATAGACATAGTTACAACTTGGCCACTTTCTGAACCAACTTGAAATTTTTTGTCTGTAAATGTACCATCTAAAAGATTAATTCCATTAAATTGAGTATTTTTGGCTATTTTATCAGCTTGTTCTAAAAGTTGTTTAACATCTTCTTCAAGTGCAGCTCTTGCTTCATCACTATTTGTATCTGAAGCAGCCTGGATTGATTTATCTCTTGCTGTAACTAGGATTTTTTGATATTCTTCCATAGCACCATCTGCTATTTTAACAAGTCCAATAGCATCTTGTGCATTTCTATTACCTTGTAATAAACCTTGACTTTGACTTCTTAGTTGATTAGCAATTGCCATACCTGCGGCCATTACTTCAGTTCAATTCGTTACTTTGAACCCGTTCCCTTATGAACTGCTATATATTTCTATATAGATGAGACTATATCTTCCAGAATATTTTAATATTCCTGAGTGGTACTTCCAACTCACTTGAGTTGTACTCTACTAAGTGTCTATTAAGACCTTTTCGATAGTCGTTGAACCTTCCTCTTTAACTTAAATACTAAGAGGCTCGGCTGCTGATTGCCTAATCCTAAACTTTTTCAAACTTTCATAGTCTAATTTCTTAACTATTGTAGTAGTTTAGGCTCTAAAGGGTTTCCAGCAATTCTCCACTTTTATTGACGACATCCGCATATAAATCCTCTAATAGGATTGAACATTTATCTTGTTTTGAACAATTATCTAATGCAGGTATCATTTCCAAATTATATATACTACCTATTATATGGGCAGGTATATTATTTTTGAAACCTTCTTTTATAGAAAATTTATGATCGAGATGGAATGGATTTTCTTTTAATCCTATTCTACCTCTCTTTTCATAATCTTTAATGCTTTCTAAGTCATTTTTATTAGTATAAAACCAAACTTTGGCACTATACATATTATAAAAATCATTATTACTTCTTTTACTACCATTATTAGATAATGTTCCATTTTTTAATTTGGTATTATAGCATTTCTTATAAATTTCGTTAAGCTCTTCTTCTGTTTTTGATTCCCAATTTTCCATTCTTTTAAAATAAGATTCTGTATTTTTATGACCAAAACTATTATTTTTAGTCTTAGTTTTATTCATTTTATCTCTTATTTCGCTCCCGGATTTTTGGTCTTTACCAACGAAACCTAATGTTCCCTCTCTTTCTATAATATCCTTAGGCCTTGTTTTATTTCTTGTTTTAGTAATAAGTTGTTTGATGGTAAAATCTTCTAAATTGTGATTTTTATCAACACAACTTTTACACATATAATCAAATTCATTATAGGTACCTAATCTATCATTAAATGTTCTTAAAATAGTTGAATTTTTAGTTTTGCAAGAAGGACAAATATAAGTTATTTTGTCTAAAAATGAGACTTTTTCGTTCCCTACATATATAACCTTTTGTTTTATAGATTTTGAGAATCTATACCACATTGTGTAATTATTTGTCTTTATTCCTTTAATTTCTAAAATTTCAACCATAATATAATCCTTTTTTATATTATTTATATTTTTATTTATCGTCCGCTGCCCTATTAATTCTAAGTCCTGTTGAAAGTTTTTCTAAACTTAAATCAATTTTTTGTTGTGTTTGTCTTCCGTATACATTCGCAAATAAAGCGTTTGTATTTGTATTAATTCTAAATGACATAATATCCACCTCTTGTGTATTTTGGTATATTATAAAAATATACAACTATCAATCCTTTGATAGTTTGAAAGCTTATGCTTCTCCTCTTTTTAACCCAATATTATATATACTAAATTTACAAAAATATTTAATTATGCTTCTTTTTAATATTTCTTTAAGGTTACACTTCTACAAATTCCTGATGAGGATATTTTTTTATAGAATTAATTACTTTATTACAATTTGGACATATGTATGAATATTCAAAACTATCATCCGATAAATCCCTTATAGAGCCATTGTTATCCCATACTATAAATGGTATATTTTCAGTTAGCATTACATCACAATCCGAACACATACCATATACATTATATACCTTAACCTCTTTTTTATCTTCAACTATTGTCATAAAGCACCTCCTTCATCTGTTTGTTTAAACAACATAATAGTTACATTGTCTTCTAAATAATCCTCATCTCTTTCTAATATTGTGATTATCTCATCTCCCATAATAAAATCATTATCTTCCGTCATAACAAGACCTCCTAATGATAATTGCATTATAGAATTATCATAAACATTCTTAAAATCAATTATAATATTATTATCGTCTATTCTGGCATTAAAATCACTTAGAGTTCCTGAATATTTTGCCACTGTCGAATTTTCCTTAAACTTAATCATGCAAGGGCTCCGCTGTTGTATAAAATTCCCATCTTTTATTATTAGAAGTATCCCTATAATACTTCCAAAGTCTATCCCCTTTTATTTTTGTTTTTATGAGTGGCATGTTATTCTTATTCTCTTGCTCACAACAAGGGACGGTAACATAAACAATCCTCTCTTTAGTTATTGAATTCGTTGTATTAATTGTTATTGTCAAATATGTACCCAAAATAAGAAAAACTGTCAGAAAACCAAATATTATAAACATTACAAAAACAGTATAGATTGGCTCAGTTTCTTTTTTAATCTTTTTATGGACTTCTGTTCCCATTCCCGATGCCATTTGTTCTAATTTACATTTTAATTCTTCATTTTCTTTCTTTAATTTCATAATAACCTCAACTTTATATATATTTATAAATAATAATGATAATTGAGAAAGAAAACTCATAAAACTCTTGTAGAAATATTTTTATAATGGAGGTATGCAAATGGCATATGATAATGATTTAACAGTTTTAATGCAGGCAATTTCAACTAGATTTGGTGAAGAAATTGGTTGTATGGTACAAGGAGAGATTGAAAATCTTACTTCTATTGATGGTGTAGATATTCAGGATTTACTTGACAAAATTAATACTATTGAAGTTGCTTTAGATGGTACAGCAGACGGAGAAGTTTCTGTTGCTACTAATATTCTTTCTATGATTGGTGATTTAACTACTCTTAATACTGATGACAAAAATTCATTAGTTGGAGCTATTAATGAACTTAAATCACAACTAGATAGTGGTGCTTATGATGGAACAGATGGTAAATCTGCTTATGAGATTGCTGTTGATAATGGTTTTAGTGGAACTGAAGCTGAATGGTTAGATTCTCTTCAAGGAGCACAAGGACCACAAGGAGAGCAAGGACCACAGGGTGAACAAGGACCTGCAGGTGCTAACGGACAAGATGGTGCCGATGGTGTTGATGGAACAGATGGTAAATCTGCTTATCAAATCTGGTTAGATGCTGGTAATACAGGAACAAAAGATGATTTTATTGCTTCTCTAAAAGGAGAAAAAGGTGATAAAGGTGACCAAGGTATCCAAGGTATTCAAGGTGAAAAAGGAGATAAAGGTGACCAAGGTATTCAGGGTGAACAAGGTATCCAAGGTGAAAAAGGAGATAAAGGTGATACTGGTGCAACTGGTGCTTCAGCTTATGAGACTTGGTTAGCTGATGGTAATACTGGTTCAGAAGCAGAGTTTTTGGCTTCTCTAAAAGGAGAAAAAGGTGCTGATGGCGCTAATGGTCAAGATGGTGTTGATGGTCAAGATGGTGTTGATGGAAAATCAGCTTACGAAATCTGGTTAGATGAAGGTAACACTGGAACAGAAGCTGACTTCCTTGAAAGTCTTAAAGGTGCTGATGGTTCAGAAAATGCTGTATCTAAAGCAGAAGTTACTGCTATTAATGTTGAGGACTTAGTTGCTTTATTTAAACAAGGTATGGCTGATGGTAAACAGGCTAGAATTGATGGAACATGTTCTGGTGACGATGATTCATCAGATGATGACGCTCTATAATAGAGTTTTTTTAGAGAGCACTTTGGTGCTCTCAATTAAAAATTCAAGAATATAGGGGCTATAGAGAAATGATACTAAAAATTGATTTATATACAGAAGGATTAAACAATTCCTTTACTTTTATGGCTGGGAATGATATCAGTAATTTTTTGTATGATGTACTTAAAAGAAAGATTTTTATTTTTATAACCAAAGAAGATTATGCTAATTTACCGAGAGAAACATCTGTCGAGATAGATAAATGTTCATTTGAAAAATTATCCGAAGAAAAAAAGATTACATTATTTGATATTTTGAAAAAAGATGTTGTTTATGTTAAATACAATAATAAAGCCGAAATAAAAGAGATTTTGGATTTAAGAAAAAAATTTGTGAGTGATGAAAACTATGGAATATTAAGTATAAAATATAAAGCTCTTAAATATTAAATTTTATCCTATATAAATAATCTTAAAAAGGAGTTAAATTTGAATAAAAATGTCGACATAATCTACTACATAACAGATTTAACGTCCGAAACAAGAAGAAAACATCTTTTAAAGGATGAAACTAAAAACGGATTAATTAATTTGGTATCAGAAACTTTTAAAAAACCTTTATTTAGGATTTTTTTAAAAGAAAATGAGAAACACTTACTTGAAGAAAAACTTCACTACTTTAGATTTTATGATTACAATCCTGATGAGAAATTTAGATTAGGTGATTATTTGCTTCAAATGGAAGAGGCTGGGGAATTATAATGGGTATAACTTTTACATCTAGCGAGATAACAATAATTGATGGTAATTACACATTTGAAGATATATACCAGGCCTCTGTTGATGCAGGCAATACATATTGTAAAAAATTAGGAACGTCTTATTTAATTAGTATTGATGTTATTTTAGGAGATGAAGAGACAGAAACAGAGTTATCTGGAGAAAATATCTCTGTGATTATTGAAGGAGATTTATTTCAAATAACAAAGAACAGTGTACTGAGATTGGGAACATATGATTATAACACAGAAGCAACTGCAAATGGTGTTTATTTAAGTTGCCCTAATATAGCCAATGGTTATGGTTTTGGTTCAAAAAACAGGATAGATGGGGTAACTCAGTCAGGAAATATTTTTATCTATGATAGTTTCATAGACATTTATGGTTTCTGGGGCTTTTTTGGAGGACCTGACCAACATTGTGAAATCATAGATTGTCTTGTCAATGGATACGGTAGGGTTGAAGGAACAAATACTGTTTTGAAAAATATAGTAACACAGAAATCTCAAGGTAGGTATGGAGTGTTAGCTGCAAAAGGAACAATAAAAACCTACGAAAATATTTCTTCTAAGGCTTCAGAAGAGTATAAAGGTCATACTTGTTCTGTTTATTTTAATCCTAACTATGCTCCAGGCATGAGGGTAATAGGTGGAACTTATGATGGCTATACAGAGGGTCTTGTATATGCCGAACCAAACGATTCTGGTGTTACAAAAGATGGAATAATAACATTTGTGGACTCAGACATTAGAAATGGTTTTGGGGCTTATTATAGTGATTCATCAACAGGTATCGAAGTAAGGTATACTTTTAATCCCATTTTTAAAGATGAAAATAATAATACAATGTCAGATGTTAATGTAACAATAATTGATAATAATGGTGCTGAGGTATTTAGCGGATTATCTAATAGTGATGGGGAAATAAGCACTGAGCTACTTTTTCATTCGGAAAATTCTTCAGAGACTGAAGATATTTCATTTTATGATATAACAGTGGAAAAGGGAGATGTTAGCGTAACAAGAAGATATAGGGCTGGTGTTACTTATAAACAATTTCCATTTTTCGTGGTTGCTGGTTCGGGTGGAACATCGTCAGAAGCCTGCTCTTGTGATGATATAACGGCAAGTATAGACTCATTATTAAATGATAAATTAGCAGAATTACAATCATCTTTAGAGCAAAAAATAGAAGATGAGGCTGGCACTACTGTCACGAATATAGATAATAGCATAAATGACTCACATGATAAGATAAAAATAGCTATAAAAGATTCTGAGAATGCTATGGTGGATGTTATTATTAATGGTGATGGTGAGTCTGTTACAAATAATGACTTATCATATAAAATAGATGATATTCTTAATAGAATTCAAGAAATAGAAATTGACCTTGAGACAGTTAGTGATGAAATAGAAACAACAAGTAATGGATGGAAAATAATATGACAAAAATAGTAAAAATAAATGAGATTTTTTACCCAGGAATAGACACAAACTATGATGAATTAAATATAGCAAATGAATTTTCATATGAGATAAAAAGAGCATCCGACAATGTGGTTGTTCAAAATGAAATAACAGATGCTGTTTTTGAGGAAGTAATAATGGCATTTGAAGAACATTCTGCCGAGGTTCTTGCTGACGCGAATGCAGGCAGAAAAACATTTACAGTAAAAAATTCCAATTTGGCAGTAGGGGATAGTATAGTTATTAATGATGATTATTATGTCATCGATAAAATATCAACTGATGGTGTTACTATAACAATTAAGTCAAAACTAAAAAATACCATATACACTGATGATAGCATTACAACATGTGGAAACACAGGAACGTACAAAATTCCTGTTATGATTTCTACAGCTGGATTTTATTTTATTACATTTTTTCATAAAAAATTTGGTCACGCTTCTGTTAAGTATAAAGTCACGAATACAAATGTTTCAGACATTATGACAGAATTAATAAATATAAAAGATAAACTGGAAGAAAAAAATATAGGTTTTGTATAGGAGGAAAAAATGAATAAATTAAATGAACAAATGAAAGAATTGGTTAGATGTCAAGGTAATCAAACTAGGGAATATATTGAAAAGAAAATGAAAAATTTTATCGATGTCAAGGATTTTGATATTGATGAACTTCAAAAAACATTAAACGAGATTAAAGTTGCGATAAAAGATGATGAAGATACATTTAAATTGATAGATGGTATTATGGCAACCAATAAAAGCAAAATAACACAAATAAATCTTAGTTTGGATGAAACGAAAGGCTCGATAAAAGCTTTATCTGCTGATAATATTCAGATAAATAGAAAACTAAAGGAATGTCTTCGGGTTCAGGAAGAAGATATGGGTATCAATGTTTCTGAACTTTGTGCTATTTTTGGGAATGCTTTATCTGGTCCTGAAATAGATGAAAAGTTATAATATAAATAACTTAAATAAGGAAATAGGAGGAAGACGTTGGCTCTTAATATAACATTTACTTGTAATGAAGTAACAAATGAAGACGGTGATGCCATAGATTGTAAATATCAAGTTTATTATCCAGAACATAATGTATGGAATGATGTTCGCGATACAGAACTTTATCAATACAATTGTAACGCCGGTGATGGAGACGCATTAACACAGGAAGGTTCATTCCTTTCTGGTGAACATGCTATTATCTGTTTTTGGCAAGGAGATGGTGCAGGAGGAGATACAGGCGAAGATAGAACTGGTCTCAAAGATAGGATGGCTTATTATGTAATTACACATGATGGCTCCACAACAACATATGTAATTGATGTTCAACTTCGACCTAAAACAGCTCCTGGTTGTAATTGGTATTTGAGCACGTCAGCTACAATTAACAGAGAGAAAACTGCATATTCATATGCCACAGACGATTATTCTTATTCTTATGACGGAACAACTCATTATCATCGTAGAAATTATGGTTCAGAGTTAATTTTTGATAGTATCGGCAATCTTGATGTTCAATTTGACTTTGATGAAGGTGATGGATATGACTATACAAACAAACACACTTATTCTGCTATTGGTGATTATGTAGCCAAACACAAAGTTTCAAATTCTTACTCATTGGAAAGTATCTGTGAAAGAAATATTAGACTAAAATATAATGCTCCTATTGGTCGTGTGTATTTTGATCCTGATGGTTATGGAAACGGAGATGAGATTTCTGTTGGGGATTTCCTTGATGTTAAAGCAAATATCTCCGATGAAGATTCAAGAATAACTGATATTGAATACCATTGGATAATCAAAGATAGAGATGATAATAGCACAATAATTAGAGATACCACTGTTGATAACAATACTACATTAGATTATTCTTATAATGTTGAAATAAAAGAATTACAAGATTCATTTGGTTACCAATATATTTCTTGGAATGATGGATGGGATGACTTAAGTATAACAAAATACAAAGAGATACCTATCAAAAATATTAATCCTGAGGTTACAATAGGAAAAATTGACTTATCATCAAAAGAAAAAAGATTTACACAAGAATCTAATGATCCAGATGGTTCGGTTATTTCTTGGGACTGGAGAATTTACCTTTTAATGCCATTTAGTGGAGAGTGGGTTGAAGTTTATCAAACCACATCTGATGGCTCTGATATTGATATTCAATTCAATGAGGCTGGTGCATATAAAGCAAGAATTACAGTTCAGGATGATTATGGCAAATATAGTACAATGAATTCTACTCCTGCAGGAGAAGTTTTTAGTGAGATTGAGTTTGATATTAGTGCTAGTGGAAATTGTACAACTTCAAGTATGGATGAAGATGTATTCTTTATATTCCCAGATGTTATCGGTGACGGTATAAATATAGATTAAAAATTATAAGGAGATAAAAATATGAGAGGATTATTAATAAAAAATAAAGCAGAGAAGATTTCGGTGGCTGCTTATAACTTTTACGGAGCCGATTTCAAAATAAATGTATTTGACCAAGATTCAAATACATTTATTAGTCAAGATTTGGGAATGACAGAAGGTATGGAGCCAGTGGCTGACTTTTCTGCTAATTGTACAGAATCTAGGACGATAGGACAGGAGGTTATTGCTATTGATGACAGTACAGGACTTTCTGTAAATGAAAGAATTTCAGTAGGGAGTTATATATATAGAGTTTCAAAAATAGATGATACTAATGTAACTCTTCATACTGGGCTAAGAGAAGACCTTGCTGGTGACGAAGTTATAAATAGAGTAGGGAATATGGGAGTTTATTCATTAGACCTTTCTGTTGATACCTCTGGAACATTCCTTATTCAAGCAAAAGACACAATTTTTGGTCTTATGCATACTGATAGTATAACAGTGGCTACTAAATCTGTTACTGAAATGGTTGATGAACTTAATACTAATATTGATGAAAATGAGACATTACTTACTACAAGTAAACAAGGTTGGAAAGTTCTTATTTAGATACTTTCTTTCTAATATGCGACCTAAATGGTCCATATTTATATTTTCAATAATATAAATACTTATAAGAAGTTTAATAATTAAATTCTTCTCTAAAAAAATTTAATGTACATTAAAAATAGTATATAAAATATACGGGAGAAAAATATGGGAGCAATTAAAAAAGCAGGTGTTGAATTTTATGCTAAAATTGACACAAATAGAGATTTAATCGGTGCTGCAGATCAGTTTAGCGCTGAGGTAATTGTAGACACAACTGGTGATGTTCTTACTGATGATAGCGCAAATGCTAGTATTGGTGCATTCGTAGAAGTTGGTGAAACGGGTATTTATAGAGCACCTATCACACTTACAGATGAGGGAGACTATACAATTTCTGTTAAATGGACTGATGGTACAAGTACAGAATACATTCCTTTTCCAGTAGAAGTTAAAGCGGCTGATATGACTGATATCAAGGACTTAATTGATGCACTTCAAACTGATATGACTTCAGTTAAAGAACAAATAGATGTTCTTGATGAAGCAGAATTAAATGGTATATCTGAGCAAGTTACAAGCGTTAACGAATCTGTTGAATACATCAAAGAATTAATCTCTGATGTTACTACTACTGTAACTGTTGCTGGTGATGCTACTGCTGCATTCACTGAAGATGGCAAAGTTGTAGGAAAAACAAGTGGTGCTGAAGGTGTAGTATCTGTAGCAACTTACGATGCTGACGCTGATGTTACTACTGTAACATTAAGTAACACTAAAGGTGTATTTGAGGTTGAAGATGTAACTGCTACTGATGGTAGTACACAAACTCTTACAAGTACAACTGTTGCTGGTTCAGCTGTTGATTCTGTAATGGAATTTGTTAATGCACTTAACGATTCAATTGCTGATGGTAATGATTCATTAAATGTAATCAAAACTTATACTGATAACCTTGAGTTAATGCTTGAAGGTAAAGAGTATACAGACACTGAAGGAAATGTAGTTTCTGCTGATGACTCTAAAGGTCTTGCTGAAATTTACACTGAAATCACTGCAAATGGTGTAAGTATTGCTGATGCTAATACTGCTATTGCTAACCTTGATACAAAAGTTGGTGATATTCAAACTTCTGTAGAAGGTAAAATTGCTGATGTTCAAGCTGCAGTTGATGCACTTACTGATGCCGATAATGCTGATTCTTTAGTTTCTAAAGTTAATGCTATCAAAACTGTTGTAGACGCTAACTCAGATGTTCTTACTGACGCTGGTTATGGTCTTGAAGCACTTAAAGGTCTTATAGACACTGCTAACTCTTCAATTGACGATTTAGTAGCTGATTGGGCTGATGGTGGTAGATTAGAAGTTAGATTTGATACTCTTGATTCTACACTTTCTGATTTAGACACTGCAGTTAATAATGCTAAAACAGCTATTCAAGATGATATTGCTAATTTAAGTTCAAGCTTAGATGACAAATATGCTGCTCTTGATAGCAAATTAGATAGTATTGCTGGTGCTCAACAATATAAAGGTTTCGTATAATCCTAGATTATATGAATTTCAAAGGGCTTCGGCCCTTTATATTTTTTATAAAGTATTCTTTGGAATTTTTTATAAATAATTTAAAAAAGGAGACATATAATGCAGCATTCAGCGTTTAAGGATTTAGGGGAAAATGTAGATATTTTTGCCCAAACAACAGAAAACGATAACTTAAAGGTTTTTAAAATAACAGAGGATGATTCTTTTGTTGATATAACTCCTTCAGATTATACGATAGATACAGTTTCAACAAATTTAAAAAAGACAACTTTAACTTTACCTGAGGAAAATTCAACTGTTGTTGCTTTTCTTAATGAAGAACCGGTGTTTATGAGAGTTGGTGCACCAAAAATTAGATTTACATTCTATGCTGGTCAAGGTCAAACTGGACTTACAATACCATATGAGATGATAGATCAAGACTCAGGCGATACAATAGAAAGTGGCAATCTTATTGAATTTGGTGAAGGATTATATGGATTTAATCCTGAAAATACTGGTGATGCTATTATAAAATGTAAAGGACTTGTATTTCCCCTAAGGGTTCCTTATGTTGTAGATTCATCTGGTATGAAAGGAAGCATTTATCTTCAGAAAAATGCCTGGATGATGTTAGCTGTCCCAAAAGATAATGCAAAAATTTATGATGATTTTATTAAGCCTATAGAAGATGAATATGGGGTTACTGGTAGCGACCTTTTTGAAGTATTTAATGCTTATCCATTTACTGAAGGACCAAACGGCTCAAGCAGGCAATTCCTATCTTTTATTCCTGGTGTTACTAATACAGCAAGTTCAAATAACTTTCAATTAATTTATGAGGATTCTAACGGAGAAAAAGAAATTACTGGTTTTTGGTGTAAAACAAAGGATTACGATGGAGAAGTTATAACATATAACTGGGATGCCACTACTTAGAATAAGTAACCATTAATATCTTCTTTTTATAAATAATCTTAAAAAGGAGATAGTCTTGGCTTTAAATAAAACTTTTACCTGCAATATATTAAAAGATGAAAACGATAATGACATTGATTGTTATTACCAAGGCTATCATGTTAGGACAGGAACCTGGAATGATGTAAGATATTCGGAAAACCAACAATATTCTTGTAACTTAGGTGATGGAGATTGGCTAACTCAAGATGGAGAAGTTTTCGTCGATGATATTGTTCTTTTATGTTTTTGGCAAAATGGAGATGATAGAACTGGTTTAAAGGATAGATTATGCTATATATTGGTCACAATAACTAGTGACAGCACATATATCAATGATATTCAACTTCACCCAAAAACAGCTCCTCTATGTGGGTTCACTTTTACTGATAACAATCCTACAATAAATAATGAGTTAGGGATAATACCTGCTGTCAATGATGACTTTACTTATTCTTATAATGACATAACTCATAACCATAAAAGGTATTATGGCTCAGAATTAATTTTTGATAGTATAGGAAATTTGACATTGCAATATGATTGGGATGATGGAAATGATTGGGTAGATAGTGATACAAAAACATATACAGAAATTGGGGATTATACTATTTCTCAAAGAGTAACTAACTCATATGATTTAAGCAAAATTTGTTCCCAGACAATATCAATAAAATATAATGCCCCAATTCCCGGATTGACTTTTGATTATACTGACCCAATCCATACAACGGAAGATGTGACGGTTAAAGCAGGAATTAATGATATTGACTCAAGAATAACAAATATCAAACATAAATTATTAGTTAGGGATAGGGATAATGGTGACTTATTGCAGGATATTACAATAGAAGAAAATACCATTGTTGATTATTCTTATACCAGGACAATTGAATTATTGCAATTACATTACTTTACTCAGGTTATATACTGGGATGATGGATATGATTCTCAGATAATAAATTACTCTATGGAATTGCCTATAACAAACTGGTGTCCAGATGTATCTTTGATAAAGTTAGATAACTCAGCTTCAGATAAAACATTTTCTCAAACAAGTAATGATTTAGATGGAGATATAGTTGGGTGGCATTGGAAAATATTTTTTATACCTCCTTTCTCTGATGGAGAATATTCAGAGGTTTATGACTATATAGCAACATCAGGGGATGATTGGGATGTTATTTTTACTGTACAAGGATCCTATAAAGTACAGATAATGGTTACTGATGATTATGGCTGTTCAATGTTTGATGAAATTATATTTGATATAGCAGAAGAAAATATTTGTAATTATACCAAAATGGGTGATATTAAATTCATTTTCCCTAAACAACTTGGAAACCATTAATATAAATACTTAAAAACTTGGAGTATTAAATGTCAGGAGTTATAATAGCTAATAAAGATGAAACAATATCAATTTCAGCACCGGATATATATGGAGCAGAATTTAAAATATCCATATATTCTCAGACAGATAAATCATGGGTTTTATCTAATGAAATAATGACAGAATACATTGACACTTTTACAGAAAATAATCAAACAGTTTCGGAAGATGCTTCAAAAGAAGATACATATGTCGTCATTTCTGATGCATCAGAAATGAATGTAGGAGACATAATAGCCTTAAAAAATTATATATACAGAATAGTATCGATAAATGGAAATACAATAACAGTGCACAGGCCATTATTAGAAGATTTGGTCGTTGATGATATAGCAAATATTTCTGGAAATATGGCAATTTATTATATAGAACTCAATATAGCTGATGTTGGAGATTACCTTATAAAGGCAAAAGACCTAAAATTTGGTCTTGAAATTGTGGATTCACTAAAGGTGACACCAAAAAGCATTGACACACTGGCGAAAGAAATAAAAAATTTAGAGTATGCTATATTAGGACAATAGCAGGGAGTAATAAAATGGAAGATAATTACATAACAGCATATCTTATATCTTATAGGAATTTTTCTGATTCATGGAAATGGATTACAAAAATGGCCTGTAGGGGTATACAGATATGGACAAGAAGCAAGTATTTTCATACAGAGCTTAGTATAGATGGGTATAGGATAACTTCTCATACTTCAAAAGGAGTAACTATATCAATGGGAACAAATTTTGAATATATTAAAAAATATGCTGATATCAAAGAAATAAAGATACCGAAAGAGAGGGCAAGATATATTATTGATTTTGCTAAGTCTCAAGAAGGAAAACCTTATGATTGGAGAGGGATATGGCTAAGTCAATTTCTGCCATTAAATAAGCATGACGAAAATAAATGGTTTTGTAATGAGATTGTTGGAGAGTCATTGAAACACGGCGGCATAAAAAATATTAAGAAAAATACTAACCAATATAATCCAGGAAGTTTCCAAAAATTATTTTAAGGAGATATATAATGCAGGGTTATTTAAATTCAAAGGCATTAAAATGCCAGGCAAGCCTATTTAATATAGAAACGAAAGAACATGTTAACAATGTTTCAAATATGTGTTTACATTTGTCTTCATTCTTTAATTTTTCTGAGAGCAAAATATATACTATAAAAATAATGTCTGTATTTCACGATATAGGTAAAATAAAAATACCGTTAGAAATATTAGAAAAAAAGGAACCCCTGACATCGGAAGAGTGGAAGAAA
>Ga0256837_1001013_pt1 | contig 20469 bp, 15 predicted proteins | sample 4562384metaG_FD_185976 | JGI IMG/M metagenome (GOLD analysis project Ga0256837, IMG submission 185976) | Hydrothermal vent microbial communities from Guaymas Basin, Mexico - 4561-384 | ecosystem: Environmental > Aquatic > Marine > Hydrothermal vents | place: Mexico: Guaymas Basin | collected...
AATATCACACTCTATCGTGCCTCTGTTGGTTTTGGGCTTTCACTTGTGTTTGGTTCTATTTTGGGACTTATTGCCGGTTTTTTTGCTACTGCTTCGATGATGAGTCGCCCTATCGTTACCATACTTGTGGGTATGCCACCAATCGCATGGATAGTTTTAGCGATGATATGGTTTGGCATGGGAGATGAAACGGTAATCTTTACCATCATAGTAGCATCATTTCCCATCATTTTTGTTGGAGCATTGCAGGGAACTCGCACACTCGATGGGGACTTAAAAGAGATGGCAGATAGTTTTCATCTTCCTTGGCATATGAAGTTTATGGATGTCTATTTTCCTCATATCTTTTCTTACATATTTCCTGCTTGGGTAAGTGGTCTTGGTATGGCTTGGAAGATCGTCATCATGGCTGAACTTTTAGCTACAAGTGATGGTCTTGGTGCTTCGCTTGCAGTTGCAAGAAGTCAGCTTGACACCCCAACAGCATTGGCACTTGTTACCATTATGATAGGTTCACTGATGTTTATAGAGTACATCATATTAGAGCCGATTAAAAGAGAGGTTGAGCTATGGAGAAGTTAGAAGTTAAACACTTAACACACCATTTTGGATTTACAGAGATTTTAAGAGATATAAATTTTACATTAAACAAAGGAGAGATACTCTCCATAGTTGGTCCAAGTGGTGGAGGAAAAACGACACTTCTTCATCTATGTTCTGGACTTTTAGATGTAGAAGAAGGGAGTGTTATCAACACTTTTGAGAGTTCCTCTTTTGCCTTTCAAGAGGGGCGACTACTTCCTTGGAAAAATGTTATAGATAATATCGCTCTTGGTCTTTTGGCAAAAGGTGAGAAAAAGAGTGTGGCTATTCAAAAAGCAAAAGAGATAGCTCTGAAATTTGGACTTGAAGAGGAAGACTTTGAGAAATTTCCAAAAGATTTAAGCGGTGGTATGAAACAGCGTGTGAGTTTTGCTCGTGCTTTGGTTGTAAAACCATCACTTCTTTTTTTAGATGAGCCGTTTTCTGCACTTGATATTGGTCTGAAAAAAGAGTTGCAAACACACCTTATAGAGATAAGTAGAGAAGATAATATCTCTATACTTTTTATTACCCACGATATGATGGAAGCGATTCGCCTTAGCGATGAGATACTACTACTAAAAGCCGACCCTGGGCATATAGTTAAAAAGTTTAGTTATGACCTGCCACAAGAAAAAAGAGATGATAAATTTGTTTATGAAGAGAGTGCAAAAATCTTACAAGACAGAGATATTATAGAGACATTTGAGTTAAACACTTTGGAGCTAAAATAATGAGTACACAAGAAGAAAAACTACACGCAACAAACCATTATCTTTATTATCCTGATGAGGAAAATATTCCACCATATTTAGCTTATGGATTTCGCCCTATATTTTTACTTTTAGCACCTTATTTTATACTCTCTATGGTGCTTTGGGGATTAGTTTGGAGTGGGTATATAAATATTCCATTTATGAATGATGTTTTAACGTGGCATATCTACGAGATGCTTTTTGGTGTGCTTACTGCCGGTGTTATGGCATTTTTAACGACTGGTTTGCCTGAGCTTTTCCCTGGGATGGTGCCTTTTGTAGGAAAAAAACTCAAATATATTATGTATTTGTGGATAGCTGGACGGGTAAGTTTTTGGTTTATAGATATAACAGGTGTTTATCTCACAGCAGTTTTAAACCTTGCTATGCTTGCTTGGCTTATATGGTTTGCCAAAGATGTAGTGCTAGATAAGCTTCAACGCCATGCCTCTTTGGGTTATGTTTTAGTAGCTATATTCGGCATAGAAGTTTGGTTTTTTGCCTCTGTTTTAGGATGGAGTAGTAGTGACAGTATGAGTATTTTAAGAGTTGCTCTTGGGGCTATTGTTATACTTGTTCTTTTAGCTATGCGTCGTGTAAATATGGAAGCTGTAAATGAACTTATGGAAGATAAAAACATAGACGATATTTATATCTCACGACCACCCCTCACAAACTTAGCAGTTTTTAGTGTTATGCTTTTTACTGTTGTTGAGTATCTTTACCCTACTAATTCTGCATTAGGTTGGATAGGTTTAGCAGCGGGTACCGCCATCTTAGCAATAACAAGTGATTACTCTTTAGAAGAGAAGTTTATACTCAACCAACCTTATGTTATTTATATGTTTTTTATCTTTGTAATGCTTAGTTTAGGATATGGACTTATGGGATGGAGCATACTTTTTAATGAGGGTAATGGCATTTCAAGTTTTAGACACTTTATAACAGCAGGTGGACTTGGTCTTTCTTATCTTATGGTTATGGTAACTATCGGTTGGATTCATACTGGAAGACATCTAACATCAAATATTTATACTCATTTGATGGTATTTTTTATAATTTTAGCTACTTTTATGAGAGCTTTAATACCATTTTTTCAAGAGTATCAAATGCAACTTTATTTATGGTCTGCTATTATCTGGAGTATTCCATTTATGATTTTTATAAAAGTGTTTTTTAGATTTTTACTTGAGCCTAGGGCTGATGGAATAAAGGGATGATTTTTTTATTGAATTTCTTGACTTTTGGTATGCAATTATTTGGAATCAAACCAATATCCCTTACTTTCTTATCATAAAAAATTTTGATGTACATCAAGCGTTTTTTATGAAAACAATATTATAATTGCGTGTTATGTCAAGGGGCATTGGATGCGATTTTTTTTAGTTTTTTTTATACCATTGGGGTTGGTCTATGCCCAAGAGAACCTCTCTGCACTACTTGACTCTTACAAACACGAATCAGAACTCTCTAAAATTACCAAACAGGAAGAGGCTGGTGTTCTTGATATCTATACACATCATGATTTAGAGGTGATGCAGGCCAAAACATTTCAAGACATTTTAAGAATACTCCCTGGTTTTCATCTAAAAAGAACACCAAACAATCTTACTTCTTTGCAAAAACCAACAACTCCGGCAATTCAGCTTACCTCTGTGCGCCTCTATATTAATGATCATGATATGAGTTCAAGCTCTTTTGGAAGTGCCTTTTTAATTTGGGGAGAATTGCCCATAGAGTATATAGATCATATTGAAATTTATAAAGGGGCTTCCTCTATAGAGTTTGGAAATGAAACTGCTTCTATTATCATCAAAATGTATACAAAAACTCCGCAGCGTGTAGAGGGAGGGAAAATACGTTTTTACGGTGATAACTATGGTAGTAAAAATGCGGATGCCTATTTTGCCTCAACAAGCAATGAACTCTCTTATTTTGCCTATGCCAATATCAACAATATTCAAAGAAAAAAGTACTATAACATATACAATAATGAAAACTATACATTAAAAAGTAATCAGTCCGGACATAATCTTTATGCAAATTTACAGTATAAAAAATGGATTCTCGAATTGGGAAGTTACTATAAAAAGAGCGATGATTTTTTAGGTATAGGTATCAACCGTACACCAGAGGGAGGAGATCTTAATGCACATCACAACTACATACATCTTAGTAAAAAGTTTAGCAATAAGATAAAATTACAACTCTCCTATGATAATGCCTCTTATGATAGAACATATATTGATCCCAATGGGATACATATTGCAAACGGACCCATTATCAATAATTACAATATTGATTTTAATGATGAAATCTTTTCCATCATCTTAGAAAAAAAAATAAAGTCAAAAAAACACTCCTTCTTACTTGGTTCCTTTTATAAAAAGAAAAATTTTTCGGAAAATGGTCTCTTTTCTGATAATCAAGCCACTTATTCATATGCTAGCAACTATTCAAACAGCTTAAACCTCTACTCTGTGTATGCAGAGTATAGCTATGATTATGATATTCATACCAGATTAATCGCCTCGCTTAAAGAGGACTTTTTCCGCTATGAAAAAACTATTCCATCAGATAATGAGCTTGCTGCAAAAATTGGTGTGATTAAACGCATAAATAATTTTCAAATTAAAGCATTTGTCACAGATTCTTATGTTCCAATAGCATTCTATCAACTCTATAATCCAGACAACATACCCTACAAAACAAATCCAAACCTAAAGAATATGCATCTGCTTGTAGGAACATTCTCTCTAAAATATACAAAAAACAAACATAGTGTAAAACTTATCGCTGCAAAAAGCAGACTCAAAGATATTGTAGTCTACAACCGATCCTTGTCTTATGGCTATACAAACTCTTCAGAGCATGTGGACTTTACACGTTTTGAAGTTGATTATACCTACCTTTTTGATTTAAACAATAAGTTCACTTTTGATACTTTTTACGGTAACAACAGTAAAAATGTTATCTCAAGCCCTGAATATGGATCCATTGTACAGCTTTTTTCAAAATATAAAAAATTTGATATTTACAATGAACTTGTCTACAAAAGTCCCTATAAATACCTTGCACTTTCTGTAGGCCAATCTTTTAACTACACCGCATCACTAAAATACCACTATTCAAAAGATTTTTCTCTTGGACTCAGAGGAGAAAATATCTTTAACAGTGCTTACAAGCAGATATATCATAAAATGCAATATGCCATACCTGTAACAGACCAAAAAATTTGGTTTAATCTGGAGTATCTGTTTTGAAAAAACTTCTTTTTTTCCTTCTTTTGGCTCCGCTGCTCTTAGCATCTGATATAAAAACAGAACAAAAGATTTATACCCTGATTATTCACTCTCTACTGCCTCAAAAAAAAGAGATAAAAGTATGGTGTGATGACAAGGCAAAAAAGGAACTTATCGATTCTATTCCCAAGGTACGATACATTCTAAATCCTGAGAATGCAGACTTTTTACTGCTTAGTAAAAATCAAAAAATACAGACAAAAGGAGTTAAGTTTGTTACCAACCTAAAACTTCTTGAAGCAGGAAAAGACAGTGTAGTCGGCGGTTTCTTTTGGCAAAAGGGAAGACCAAATATTTTATTTTTGAAAAAAAATCTACAAAAGCATCATATAAAACTTCCAAAATCCATGCAAGAGTATATTGAGGAGGATATATGAAGCATATTAAAAAGATTTATGCTTTTATATTCTTTTCTATTATTGCGGCCATTCTTTATCTGTTTTATGCGACATCCCAGATCCAACAGACACTTAATACAAACGTAGAAAATATTTTTATTAAAGAAGCGCAAAGTTTTGCAAAAAATATTAACGAAGAGATGCTAAAACATATCCAACACAACCCGTATGAAGAGTTAAAAAAGAATCCACAGCTCCAGATGAATATGGAACATGCCATCTCCATTCTTGTAAATAATTCTTTTAAATATATTTTTGTACTCTATAGAGATAAAAATGGAAATTATAGATATCTTCTTGATGGAAGTAAAGAAAAATCTCATTTTAACCAAAGACTCTCTGTAGATAAACTTTTATGGAATAAAGTCTATGATACACAAAAACCACTTATCTTAAATCAGCAAAAATTAGATAGCCTTTGGATAACATACCTCAAACCGGTAATCTTTGACAAACAAACAAAAGCCATAATAGCCATTGATTTTTCAACAGAACTTCCGCAAAATATCTACCATGCAATCAAGCCACTGAACAAAATATTTTTTTATATTTTCATTGCAATTGGACTACTGATACTTATCCTGGTTTATCAAAGCATTATAGGCATGAAAGTAAAAAGAGAAAGTATCACAGATCCTCTTACCCAAACATACAATAGAAACTATTTACGAGATCTGCTAAACCACATAGATATAACAAACTACCAAATCATAATGCTCGATATTGACCACTTCAAACAGATAAATGACAACTATGGACATAAAGCAGGAGATTATATTCTTGCAATGACCGCACAACTCATGCAAAAAGAGATTCGCGAGAACGATATACTTATCCGCTTTGGAGGAGAAGAATTTTTAATTTTTATCAAAAAATCTTCAGCTGATACACATCTGGCATATAATATAGCGCAGCGTGTACGAAAAACTATAGACTCACATCTCTTTAATTATGAAAATAAAGAGATCTCAATAACTGTTTCACTGGGAATCACTTGCCAGCCAGAACACTTTAAAAGTGCCTCTCTTGCAATAAAAAATGCTGATGAGATGCTCTATATAGCAAAAAGAGAAGGGCGCAACAAAGTTGTAGCGACTATTCCAAATAGATCCGCAACAAATGAGATGCAGTTAAAATCAATTGATGATGTAAAAGCGGCTCTTGATGAAGAGAGAGTGATCTGTTATTTTCAACCAATTTACAACACACAAACGGAGGAAATTCTTAAGTATGAAGCACTTGTTCGCATAAGAGAAAAAGATGGCTCTATCACTCCTCCTTTGGCATTTTTAAACAGTATTATGTATACAAATATCTATAATGATCTGACAAAAAAAGTTTTAGAGAGTGTTTTTAAACAAATCAAAGAGAAAAAAGTAGTTATTAGTGTAAATCTAAATTTTTCAGATATTCTCAACAATAAAATATTTGACCTCATAATTGATGAACTTGAGACACATAAGGATCTCTCCTCATGGCTTATTATTGAACTTCTTGAATATGAGTTGATTGAGGAGATATCTATAATTCAAGACCATCTTTTACAAATAAAAGAGTATGGGGTGAAAATTGCTATAGATGACTTTGGAAGCGGCTATGCAAACTACAATATCTTTAAACAGCTGCCTATTGATATATTAAAAATTGATGGTTCTCTTATTCGAGATATTAATACTTCCGAGGCAAGCTATAAGATTACACACTCTATTGTTCTGCTTGCAAAAGAGTTCAACATCACCACTGTAGCAGAGTTTGTACATTCACAAAGTGTTCTAGAAACCATTAAAGAGCTCCATATTGACGAGGCGCAAGGATTTCACCTTGCAAAGCCATCGCCCTACATATGATTTTAAAAATCATCATCAAAAGAGAGAGAACCTTTTGAATAATTTGTTACCGTTCCTTCAAAGAAATTTGTTTTTTGATCATTGAATTTTGCAAAGTCATCTACCCATTTGATAGGATTGGAAACATTGTAGAGTTTTTCAAAACCTACAGAAGTGAGTCTGTCGTCTGCAAGATATTTAATGTACTGCTCTACGATATCATCAGTTAAACCAAGAATCTGTCCTTGTGTGATGTATTTTCCCCAACTGCTTTCAAGCTCAACTGCTTTTTTGAACATGTCATATACATCTTCTTTGAGTTGTTTTGTAAAAAGGTCTGCTCTCTCTTTTCTTAGTGTATTGATAAGATTTTGAAAAAGCACAAGATGCGTTACTTCATCACGTTGAATAAAACGGATCATCTGTGCACTTCCAAGCATCTTCCCAGAACGGGCCAAAGTATAAATGTATGTAAACCCGCTGTAAAAGTAGATACCCTCCAAAATCTGGTTTGCAAAGCAGGCTTTTAAGAAGTTCTCATCCGTTGGATTTTTTGCTAACTCTTGATAAACAGCAGCAATTGAATCATTTTTATGTTTTAACATCATATCACGACGCCACAGGTCATAAATCTCTTCAGAATTTGTTGATATAGAGTCAACCATAACAGCGTAACTTTGTGAGTGCAGTGCCTCTTCAAATGACTGACGCACTAAAATAAGATTGATTTCCGGTGCTGTTACATAAGGATTTACATTATCAATCAAGTTATTTGTTTGGAGTGAATCCATAAAGATGAGTTGTGAAAGTGCTTTGTCATAAGCAGTTTTTTCAGCATCTGTCAGCTGCTTATAGTCATTCACATCACGGGTCATATCTACCTCTTTAGGAAACCATGTGTTATTTAACATCATCTCCCAAAGATTATATGCCCATTGGTATTTTATATTGTTAAGCTCAAAAATACCTGTTGGATTACCACCAAAAACCTTTCTATCATTTACATTTTCAGTTGAGTCTGGATTATATATCTGTTTTCTGTTCATTAAAAATCCCATCCTAGTTATAAGTGGTTGATTTTATCATTATGTCTATTAAAAACTGATTATTAGATACAATATAAAATCAAATATTGAAGAATGATTATGGATTTTACAGTAAAAAACTTACTCTCAAACAAACATATACAAACGAGTTATGCCACACTTTTTAGAAAAGCTTTTTTAAAAGAGTTCGAAATTGAGGAGTTTACACTCAGTGATGGAGACTTTATAGAGATTTTTTGGTATAACAAACGCAGTAACCCTAAAAAAATTGCTCTTTTGTTTCACGGACTTGCCGGTGCTTATGACTCTCCCTATATTCAAGGAACCATCAATGAACTCAGCAAAAAAGATTTTTCATGTGCTGTTGTCCATTTTCGTGGCTGTGGCTCTAAAGATAATATCAAAGCCCGTTCTTACCACAGTGGGGAGACAGGAGATAATCTTGAATACCTGACATATCTGCATAAAAAGCACAAAGATGCAAAAATCTACTGTGTGGGGTACTCTTTGGGTGCAAATATGCTCCTCAAACTACTAGGTGAACTCAAACAAAACAGTTTTATAACAGCTGCAGTTGCTGTTAGTGCTCCTATGCAGCTTGAAATTGCTGCAAAAGTCATCAATACAGGAGTGGCAAAAATCTATCAAAAAAGGCTTCTTGATGATTTAAAAAAAGCTCTTTTAAGAAAATATGAAAAATACGATCTGAAAAAGCTTATTGATTTAAACAAAGACGACCTGAAAAAGATTACAACAATTAGAGAATTTGATGAACGCTATACTGCACCAATTCATGGTTTTTCATCTGCCGATGATTACTATAAAAAATGCAGCTCAAAACAGTTTTTAAAAGATATTCAAACACCGACACTTATCATCCATGCCAAAGATGATCCGTTTATGAGTGATGAAGTAATTCCAAAAAAGAGTGAAATATCAAACTATATTACTTTGGATATAAGTGAAAAAGGTGGTCATGTAGGATTTATAGAGGGAAGTATCTTCAAGCCAAGATATTGGCTTGAAAAAAGAATAGTTGCCTTTTTTGAACTATTTTCGTGATTGACGTTTTCTTTCGTTTTCTGTAAGGTATTTTTTACGGATACGAATATTTAGCGGAGTAACTTCAAGAAGTTCATCATCTTCTATCCACTCTAGTGCACGCTCTAGTGACATATCACGTGGTGGAACAAGTTTGATCGCTTCATCAGCACCTGAAGAACGGACATTTGACTGTGCTTTACCTTTAATAGGGTTTACAACTAAATCATTTGAACGTGAGTGCTCACCAATGATCATACCTTCATATACTTTTGTTTGTACACCGATGAAAAGTACACCACGATCTTGAATACCAAAAAGTGAGAACGCTAAAGTTTCACCATCAGTCATAGACACAAGAGCACCATAACTTCTAGACTCAACAGAACCTGTAAATGGACGGAACTCTAAGAAAGAGTGATTCATTACACCCTCACCTTTTGTATCTGTCAAGAACTGTCCACGGAATCCAATAAGTGCACGAGCAGGAATCTCAAACTCTATACGTTGGAAACCTTGCCCCATAGGAAGCATTGATTTCATCTCAGCTTTACGTTTACCTAAACGCTCGATGACTGTACCACTTAACTCTTCAGGAACATCAATTACAAGGTGCTCAAATGGTTCACATTTCACACCGTCAATTTCTTTTACGATAACTTCCGGACGAGAAATAGAGAACTCATAACCTTCACGACGCATATTTTCAGCAAGAACAGTGATCTGAAGTTCACCACGTCCACTTACTTTAAATTTACCCTCACCAACAGTCTCAAGACGCATTGCAACATTTGTACGCATCTCAAATTCAAGTCTGTCTTTGAGTTTATTTGAAGTTACGTGTTTACCCTCTTGGCCTGCAAGAGGAGAGTCATTTACAGCAAATACAACTGTAAGTGTAGGTTCTTCAATGTGCATAGGGTCAAGTGCTACAGGATTGTTAATATCAGCGATAGTATCACCAACATCTACAGTTTCCATACCGGCAAACGCAACAATATCACCAGCCTCAGCTTCATCAATCTCCATACGGTTTAAACCATGAAAACCGATAAGTTTAGAAATTTTTCCTTTTACCATTTCACCGCCAGATTTAGCAAGCATTACATTGTCGCCTTTTCTAACTGTTCCGTTAAAGATACGGCTGATACCGATTTTTCCTACATAGTTGTCATAGTCAAGTGTAAACACTTGTGCTTGAAGTGGATTTGCTGCATCACCTTCTGGCTCTGGAACTTCGTTGATGATAGTTTCAAAGATACATTGAAAATCTCCACCCTCTTCATCCATATCAAGCTTTGCAATCCCATCACGTGCTGCTGCATAAATAATCGGGAAATCTTGTTGCTCATCTGTTGCGCCCATAGCTGCAAAAAGGTCAAACATCTCATCTACAACACGATCCGGTTCAGCTGAAGGTTTATCGATTTTATTGATAACAACGATAGGTTTTTTACCAAGTGCCAACATCTTTTTAACAACGAATTTTGTTTGAGGCATAACACCTTCATACGCATCAACAAGTACCAAAACACCATCGACCATCTTAAGAACACGTTCAACTTCACCACCAAAATCGGCGTGACCCGGAGTGTCAATAATATTAATTTTGTAATCTTTATAACGAATAGCCGTATTTTTAGAAAGAATCGTAATTCCACGCTCTTTTTCTAAATCGTTACTATCCATAGCTCTTTCATCATGTTGTTCATGTGAACCAAATGTACCAGACTGTTCTAGTAGACCATCAACCAAAGTTGTTTTACCGTGGTCAACGTGTGCGATAACCGCAATGTTTCTAATTTTTTGCATTAGAGGTTTCCTTTATATATGGAAAATTTACTGAAGAAAATTCTGCTATGCAGACCGCTTTCAGCTATTTTTCGCGAATTATACCTAAATTATCATTACATCCTTGTAAAATAAGTGTTATACTACTTAAAGTACAATATAAAAGCGAGTGAATGTTTAAATATGAGTATAAAATATCCGAAATCTCTTAATATAGTTTTTGCAAAATTAATAGAGCACGGCATAAAACCGATCATAGTCGGCGGATATGTCAGAGATGCTATTTTAAATATAGAGTCCAATGATATTGACGTTGAACTTTACAATGTCAGCTCTTTTGAATATGTTGAAAAACTCTTAGAAGAGTTTGGTTCTCTAAACAGCGTAGGAAAATCATTTGGTATTTGCAAATTAAAATATAAAAATCTAGAACTTGATTTCTCACTCCCTAGAGTTGACAGCAAAATTGCATCTGGACATCAGGGTTTTCAGATAAAAATTGATACTTCTTTGGATTTTGCAACCGCGAGCAGCAGAAGGGATTTTACACTAAACGCAGTAGGTTATGATGTCAAAAAGAGGGTAATTCTTGATCCATTTAACGGCATCAAAGATTTAAAAGAGAGACGATTAAAAGCTGTGGATTTGAAAAAATTTGATGAAGATCCTTTAAGAGTTTTACGAGCTGTAATGTTTAGTTCGCGTTTTGATTTTAGACTCGAAAACAGTCTCTTTATGAAGTGTAAATCAATGATGCAAGAAAATGTTTTGCAAGAGCTGCCTCATGAGAGGATATTTGAAGAGATAAAAAAAATTTTACTTCAATCAAAAGAACCCTCCAAAGGATTTTTGCTTTTAAAACATCTTGATGGTTTTGTCTTTTTTAAGGAATTTAACTCTTTAACAAATGAGGAGTATCTCTCTATTCTAAAAAGTCTTGATATCTTTAAAACATATAATTTAAAAGATAAAAATAGTAATATAATAATTTTTCTCGCTCTCTTATCCTCAAAATTTTCAAATAAACAAAGAGACTCTTTTCTAAAGAGGTTAACAAACAGTAAAAAAATGATAACCCAGATAGAGCTACTTGTCCAAACGCAGCTATCTATCGAAAATTTTAATAATTATGAAATCTACAAACTTGCAACAAAGGTCAATATAGAGTTCTACACATTCTATCTTAATGCCCTCTATCACAATAAAAAAATAAAAAAGATATCTCTTTTAAGAGATAAAGCCAAAGAGTTGGGCGTTTTACATAAAAAAGCAGAGCCCTTTATCAGCGGAAAGATACTTCTAAAACACAATATGAAAGCTTCAAAACTTTTTTCCAAAATTTTGAATGATGCCTATGAAGCCCAGATGAGAGAAGAATTTACAAACGAGCAAGAAGCTCTTGTTTGGCTTGAAAAATATCTATCTTATCTCTAAATCAGAGAGATATTTACCTTGTAAATAGTCAGTTTTAACTCTTTTTGCAAGCTCAAAACTCTGCTGCGTTTGAATATTTTTTATCCATGTTTTTACCCCTTTTTCATGAGCCATCAGAGTAAAACCATCAATAATATTGAAATTTTTTTTCAGCTTCTCCTCATGAGAGTAGTAGCTGTCAAATCTCACCACATCAATATCCAACTCTCTTAGATATAAAAAGCTGCTATGAATAGAGCCTAACCTGTCAATGACTATTTTGATACCAAGTTTTTTCAGTGAATGTAAAATATCATTGTATCTTCTGATATGACTGTAGTATTCAAATTCAGAGAGAATAAACATTACATTCAATTGCTCATACTCCTTTGCCAGCTCTTTTACTCTAGTGAGAAATTTATCATTTCTGAGCGAAGTTGGTAAAATATTGATGGCATGTAGAAGTTTATCTTGCGAACTGTTCTGGAGTATCTCTTCTAAAACCAGCAGGTCAAAATCAACACCCAAAGAGAGTTTATTTATCACTTTAATATAGGTTTTTGGGTGGATAATTTTAGAATTTGCTCCTTTTAATTTCACAAAACATTCTCTAAACGCAGTAGCTCCATCTTCAATAACATCCTGTTTCATAAGCAATAAATTACGCTCTTTTATAGCTTGAATGACCAAAGATTCAAGTTCATTTGGATTTATCTCATCCTCTCTAATGATTTTTTTTCTATTTTGGAGTTCAAAAAGATGTTCTACAAGATAGTCAAGCTCTTTAGAGTAGTTAGTATCAGTAATTGCACCGGAAATTTTTACCTCAATATCTTGTACTTTAAACTCATCTGATTTAAGACAAAAAAGATCTAAAAGTGTGGCATATTTCTCTTTTTCTCCCTCAAGGCCTATAATAAAATCACCACCTTTAAGATGTCCCATAGGAAAATTGACAATTCCCTCGTCTTTAAAATATCTTGCTATCCATAAAACAACCTCTCTTAAAACCCTATCTCCGTTTTTGATTCCATAAAGTTTGTTTATATCATTTAAATTATCAACACTTAAAAGAATGAGGGTATAGATTTTTTTGTTTTTAATCTCTTTGTCAAGATATTTATAAAGATACTCACGTGTAAAAGTTTTTGTAACATCATCTGTAATTTTGACATTAAAACCGCTGTAGATAAGATAGAAAATAAAGTAGATACTGACAAATAAAAGAGCAATGGCCTCTAAATAAAAAGAGATATTTAGAGTAAGATAGTTACTTACGAAAGTATGGAGTATAAACGCAATGATAAGAGCAAAAATAGGAAGTCCCATTCTAAGCGCTAACTTAAATCTGTACTCCCTCTCCTTTGTCTCTGGCAGCAACATTTTACACGTCTAAATGTTTCACATCTTTGGCATGTGTTTCAATATAGTTACGGCGTGGTTCAACTTCATCACCCATAAAAAGAGTAAATGCATCTGAAGCAACAGCAGCATCTTCTATGTTTATCTGCAATAGAACTCTGTTTTCAGGAGTCATTGTTGTCTCCCAAAGTTGTTCAGGATTCATCTCACCAAGACCTTTATAGCGTTGAATATAAGCACCTTTTTTAGCATACTCTTTAATATTATCAAGAACTTCTATAAAATCTTTATCAAAAGAGATATCCCACTCTTGAATTTTCTTATAAACATAACTTGCTTCACTAAAGTGTGGCGCAGCAAATAAATCATCATTGATAAGTAACTCTTCCATACCACCTTCTGTCTGTACAAAAAGATGGATCTCATTTGTCTCTTCATTAATGCTGTATGTAAGTATATTGTTATTGATTGATTCTAAATATTTTTTAATTTCTTCAAACATTGCTTTTGCATCCAAAGCAATCAAATCAGGATTTTCTACAAAATGACGGATGAGTTTTACAAGTGAATAACGGCGTTCAAGTGCTTCAAGTGAACCGGCATAGTGGTCTACCATTTTAAAATATGCTACTAAATCATCATGCCCAATACCTGCAACTTCTAAAGACTCTACTCCATTATCAATAAGATAATCATTCATAGCTCTGTCATCTTTAAAATAGATCTCTTTTTTCTTACCTTTCATATATCTGTAAAGTGGTGGCTGTGCCAGATAGAGGTATCCTTTATCTATGATATCTCTAAAGTATCTAAAGAAAAATGTCAGCAATAGTGTCTGGATATGACTTCCATCAACATCGGCATCGGTCATAATGATGATTTTATGATAACGGAGCTTCTCTTCTTTGTACTCTTCACCGATTCCACAACCCATAGCTGTAATCATATTTGTAATTTCATCCGATTTTAATATCTTGTCAAGACGTGCTTTTTCAACATTTAAAATCTTACCTTTTAGCGGTAGGATTGCTTGAAATACACGGTCACGTCCCATTTTTGCAGAACCACCGGCAGAATCCCCTTCCACCAGATAGAGTTCACAAATACTTGCATCTTTACTTTGACAATCTGCAAGTTTACCAGGAAGTGTCCCGACTGTCATATTATCTTTACGACGGGTAAGTTCACGTGCTTTTTTTGCAGCTTCACGACCGCGTGCTGCCATAAGTGCTTTACTTACAATGGCTTTTGCCTGAATAGGATTCTCTTCAAAATATTTACTTAAAGCTTCCCCTGTTGCTTTTTGAATAAGTGGTCGTACATAAGTATTTCCAAGTTTTCCTTTTGTTTGACCCTCAAACTGTGGTTCAGGAACACGAACAGAAACAATGGCAATAAGCCCCTCTTTTACATCATCACCGGAAATTTTTACATCTTTCTCTTTTGCTGCACCGTTTTTAGAATTGTAGTTGGAGATAACACGAGTAAGTCCTGCACGAAAACCAGCTTCATGTGTTCCACCGTTTGGTGTTCTAATATTATTTACAAAAGAGGCAAGTTTTTCATCATATGCATCATTGTACATTAAAGCAATATCAAACTCTATATCTTCAACTTTACCGCTAAAACTATATACATCAGCCACCACAGCTTTTTTGTTCATATCTGAAACATATTGAGCTATACCACCTTCAAAATGGTACTCCTCTTTTTTCCCTGTTCTCTCATCATTAAATTTTATAGTGATAAATGGATTTAAATATGCAAGTTCTTTAAATCTTCTTGCTAAATATTCATACTCAAAAGTAATTGTTTCTGTAAATATACTAGGATCAGCTGCAAATTCAATTGTAGTTCCTGTTTTTCTAGTAGTTCCTGTTACTTTGAGAGGTTCTTGAGGGATACCCATCTTAAAGTCTTGTTCATGAATCTTTCCATCACGATAAATAGTCATATGAAGATCTGATGAGAGGGCATTTACAACTGAGACACCAACCCCGTGAAGACCACCCGAAACCTTATAGGTATCTTTGTCAAATTTTCCGCCGGCGTGAAGAACCGTTAAAACAACAGTTGCAGCACTCATCCCCTCTGTAGGATGCATGTCAGTAGGAATACCACGCCCGTTATCACTGACTTTACATGTTCCATTTTTTGTTAGAGTAACAGTAATGGTATTACAGTAACCAGCCATAGCCTCATCAATAGAGTTATCAATAACTTCATATACCAAATGATGAAGTCCACGATGTCCCGTATCTCCGATATACATACCAGGACGTTTACGAACTGCTTCTAAACCTTTGAGGACCTTGATATTACTAGCACCGTAATTTTGTTCCATTAAACACTCTCCATTGCCATATTTGGCATTATTGGAGATATTTTATCTAAAATTAACTAAAAAGAAGTTTTATAGCTATAAGAGGCTTATATAACTATAGGCATAATTACCGTAATGAAGTTTTGATCTTTAATTATAAAAGGAAGATTTCCTTCATTTAATCCTATACTGAATTCAGATGAGTTGATAGAGTTTAAAAAATCTAAAAGATATTTTGAATTAATAGCTATGGAAAAGGGTTCACTGAAATTTGTATCAAACGCAATTTCTGTTTTTGCTTCAATATTATCATCACTTAGTGATTCAAATGTAATTGTTTGCTTATAAAATGTAATTTTTACATCTGTAGAGATTGTAGTTATCTGTTTAATAGAGTCTATCATCGTAGCTTTAGGAAGTACTAAATTGTGTGCTGTCTCTTTAGGAATGATTCTTGAGTATTCAGGAAATTTTCCATTGATTAATTTTGTGAAGAAAGTATATTGTTCTGAATGTATGATTAGATTTGTTTCATCATAGTAAAGTTCAATATTGTCAAAAAAGAGTTTTTGTATCTCAACAATCGCTTTTTTAGGAATGATAATAGAGAGTTCATTTTCATTTTGATTGTTGATTGTAACTACTGCTAATCTTCTGGTATCTGTTGATGCGAAGTTAATTGTATCTTTTTGAATATCGATTAATGCACCGTTTAATTCAAATTTAGGATTGTTTGTATCGATGGCAGGAGTGATTTTTTTAAGTGACTCTATCAATGTATGAGATTCTATTGAGATTCTGGATTTACCTTCATATGATGGAAATTCCGGAAATTCATTGTATGAAAATGTAGGTAGTTTAAAGTTTGAGTGTCCTTGAGAAATTAAGAGATTGTCATTTTTAACTTCAAGGTTTATATCTCCATCTTTTAATATTCTGACAATATCTAAAAATTTTTTACCATTGGCAGTAATACTTCCATTTTCTTCAATTGACAGTTTATTAGTTGTTACCAAAAAACCTATCTCATAATCTGTTGCTTTTAGAGTCAGTTTAGAATCATTAGCATTTAAATATACATGAGAAGTAATTTGTGAAGTATCTTTTTTTTCTAAAAAAGGTCCTGCATGAATTAGTATGTTTTCTAATATCGACTTTGATATTGATATTTTCATTTTTGAAATCCCTATATATTTATATAATTTTAGTAAGTAGTAGTAGTTAGAGGTGAATAAGTGAATAAACCTCTTTAATCCCTGCTACAAGACTTTTTTAGATGTGATGAGCCTTCTTGGCATCTTTCACATCTATTCACTTTTACAATTATATCTTTTTTTTTAATTTTTTTAGAATGAAAATTAAACTGAAGTTATTTTATTTGTCAATTCTTCGATTTTTACTCTAAAATCTTCGTCATCTTTGATTAGATCATTGATTTTTTTAATGGTATGCGAGATAGCTGTATGGTCTTTCATACCAAAGTATTGTGCAAGTTGAGGCATAGTGTGTTGGGTAAGTTCTCGGCTTATATAGATACAGATTCGTCTTGCATAGACTATATTTTTACTTCTGCCTTTAGAGCGTATTTCACTTGGTTTGATATTGAGATCTTTTGCAACGATTTGGGTAATAGATTCCATTGTCAGGTTTGCTCTGTTTTCATTCATCTGATCTTTAAGAACATTTTTTGTAAATGAGAGATCGATGTCAACGTGCATCAGTTGTGAATAGGCATGGAGTTTTGAGAGAATTCCCTCTATTTCACGTACATTGGAGTCAATTACAGTGGCAATGTAATTGACAATATCTTCTGAAAGTCTTACTTTGTTAATTTCACACTTCTTTTTAATGATTGCAATTTTTGTCTCAAGTTCGGGAGGTTGAATATCTGCTACAAGTCCCCACTCAAAGCGGCTTTGTAGTCTTGCTTCAAGACCACCTATTTTTTTAGGGTGTTTGTCAGCTGTGAGTATTATCTGTTTTCCTGTACTCTTTAGAGCTTCAAAAGTATGGAAAAATTCCTCTTGGATTCCCTCTTTATTGGATAAAAATTGAATATCATCAATAAGTAAAACATCGCATTTACGATATTTTTCTTGAAAGCGCTCCATTGTTTTGTTTCTTACATGGCGAATAAAGTCATTTAAAAACTGTTCAACCGTAGTATATATGACAACTTTTCCCTCATTTTGAAAGACATTACCGGCTGCCTGCATCAAGTGGGTCTTTCCAAGTCCTACTCCACCGTATATAAAGAGAGGATTGTAGACCTTGCCTGCATTTTCACTGACACTTTTTACAGCTGCGTAGGCGAACTGGTTGGAACCACCGACCATAAAGTTATCAAAAGAGTGGGATTGGTTTAGAAGTGAGCTGTTTTGTTTGACTTCTGTGATCTTTTTGGCTTTTTTTGTCTCAATCTTATTTTTTAGAGTAATCTGTACATTCACTTTGATACCTGTTTTGACTTCAAAAAGGTGAGCAAGCTTGTCACTGTACTTATTTTTTATCCAATTTACCACTAAAGCATTAGGAGCATAAAAAATTGCTCTCTGGCTTGTAGATTTTTTTACATCGTATGTTAAATGTTTGATATATCTGTTATATTCAAGTTCACTTATCTCATCTTTGAGTGTTTTTAATACCTCTTGACCTATATTCACATATTACCTTTATTTTGTGTTCTTAATGTGAATAGTACAACTTTATAGCATAAAAAAGGGTTAAGAGTATGTGAATAACTAAAATTTACCTCTGTGAATCAAATTTGCTTTTGGTATAATTTTGGACTTTAAAGCTATTAGGAAATAAATGACAATTTTAGGAATAGATCCGGGAACAAGAAATATGGGTTATGCACTTATTTCGCTTCAAAATGGGAAAATATCACTTATAGAGGCCGGACTTATTAAGATGAAAGCAGAAAATCTGCAATTTCAGATACCGCAAATGGTAGAGGGAATTGAGAGTATATTTAAAAATCATGTTATTGATGAAGTTGCTATGGAAGATATATTTTACGCACATAATCCTGCTACAACCATAAAACTTGCACAGTTTCGCGGTGCCATTATGTTAAAACTACTTCAAGAATTTGGGCAGTTTCACGAATATACGGCACTACAGGTGAAAAAGGCTTTGACGGGTAAAGCAAAAGCACAAAAAGAGCAGGTTGCGTTTATGGTAAAACGTCTGCTCAATATAAAAAAAGAGATCAAGCCTCTAGATATTACAGATGCTATGGCAGTGGCAATTACCCATTCACAGAGAGTTAAATTAAAATCATAAAAAGTTTAGGTATTATTTTAAAAAAATTAAAAGAGAGATTATTATGTCAAAATTTGAGAATGTTACGGTTGTAAAAGAGGCAAATATCTACTATGATGGTAAAGTAACAAGCCGTACAGTAGAGTTTGGTGATGGTTCTATCAAGTCTTTGGGGATTATGTTACCGGGTGAGTATACTTTTGGGACAAATGACAAAGAGATTATGGAGATAATGAGCGGTGAGCTTGATGTCAGACTTCCGGGAGAAGAGTGGAAAACACTAAACACACCAGAGACATTTGAAGTGGAGGCCAACTCCTCATTTGATTTAAAAATCAAAAGTGTTACAGATTATTGTTGCTCTTACATTAAATAGCAGATTGTTTATTTAATATTTTTACTTGATTTATTAGATTTTGTAGATGAGAGATGAGCAGTGTTTCACTCTCATTTTTCTCTTTATCATTCATAAATGCTAATTTTTCTTCAATTTCCATTGAGAGGTGATATAAATTTTCAAATCGAAGATTTCCCGAAACTCCCTTAATAGTGTGAATAAGTTTTTTATTCAATCCTTCATTTTTTAACTCATTTAACATTTTTATGGCACTTGAAGCAAAAGTATTTAAGAGACTGCGTATCATTTTTTCATCATTAATAAACATTTTTTGAAAAACTGTTTTTGTGTCAATAATGTCAAACGCAGTACTACTTCTCTTTTTTGTCATGTATCTCTCTAAAATGGCATCAAGTTCATCAACTACAATGGGCTTATTAAGACTTGCATCCATTCCTGCTTTTTTAAATGCTTTTTTTTCTTCATCAATAACATTTGCCGAAAGTGAAATAATGGGCTTTTTAAAATTTTTCTCACGTAATTTTTTAGTAGTTGTTATACCATCGAGTACAGGCATATTTATATCCATAAAGATAAGAGCATAATCAGAGTTTTTTTCAATACAATCAAGTGCTTCTTGACCATTGTTTACAATATCGTGAAGGATATTTCTTTGCTGCAGCATTAAACTCAATAAAAGTTGGTTGGCACTATTATCTTCAACAATTAAAATTTTTCCTTCATAATCTGTTTTTATCTCTTTGTCTTTTTTTTGTGTATTTAGCATCTCCACTATGGGAAGTTCAAGTGTGAAGTAAAATTTACTCCCTTTGTTTTGTTCTGTTTGAACTTCTATTTTGGAGTTCATAAGTTTTATGTACTGGTTGCTTATAGCCAGACCAAGACCGGTTCCCCCATATTTTTTACTTATGGAATCATCAGCTTGTGAGAAAGATTCAAAGATGGTTTTTATTTTCTCTTGTGATATACCGATACCGCTGTCACTCACACAAAAAAAGATTTTAG
>Ga0256837_1001015_pt1 | contig 20465 bp, 23 predicted proteins | sample 4562384metaG_FD_185976 | JGI IMG/M metagenome (GOLD analysis project Ga0256837, IMG submission 185976) | Hydrothermal vent microbial communities from Guaymas Basin, Mexico - 4561-384 | ecosystem: Environmental > Aquatic > Marine > Hydrothermal vents | place: Mexico: Guaymas Basin | collected...
CTATGGTAACATATCAGACAGCTTGGTTAAAAACATACTATCCTTTAGAATTCATGACTGCGCTAATTAATTCTGAAATTGAAAATACAGAAAAAATGGCTGGTTATATTAAAGAAGCTAAAAGAATGGGTATTGTTGTTCGAAATCCAGATATTAGAGAGTCAAAAGCAATGTTTACAATTCTTGATAACCAAATGGTATTTGGTCTTAAAGGAATTAAAGGTGTTGGTAATGGTTCTGAATCATTACAGTTAGCTGTAAAAACAAATAGCTCAAATCTTATTGAGCTTCTATCCGTTACTCAGCTTGATATTTCGGCTGAGTTAATTAAGAAAATAAAATTGAAAAATAGGATTGAAGCTCAGATTGATTCTGCTAATAGTAAAATATCTAAATCAGAAACTCAAATTAATAAGTTTTCGATAAGGAGAGCCGCTGTTGGTAGTCTTACTGAATTTCAAATGAATTCAGAAAGAAAACATTTTGGGATTATAGAAGATCTTAGAAGATTAATTTTTGAAAAGAGATCTGAAATAGAATCTATTAATATTGAACTTGTTGAATTAGATAAGTTAAAAAATAATAGTTCTCTTGAAAAATTAAATAAGAGAGTATTTGAGTCACTAGCTTCTGTTGGAGCTTTAAGTTGTTTTGGATTTTCTAGAAAGTTTTTAATAGAAAATATAGTTGAATTGCTTTCTCTTAAATTTGATTCAATTGAATTTAATAAAGTAAATATAGAGTATGATATGCAAGAGATTCTCCTTCGTGAAGAGTCTCATGTCGGACTTATTTTTAAATCTCCTTTTTCTCCGGAAATCATGAGTCTTGAAGATAATGAAGAAATGCCTATTCTTGCTGTTATTGGGAAAGAATCTAGAAGAAAGAAAAATGGTGACATTTATTTGAATTTAAAATTAATGAATAGATCTGGTGAAGTTGTTGAAGTCTCTGACTTTAACAATAAGTCTGAAAAGTTTGATATTGGATCTGTCGTTTCTGCTACAATTAGAATAAATGGTAATTATAAAAACTTACAGTATATAAAGTACTTAAACAAAAGTAATTACACTTCTAAATCTATTACATTGAAATTAAATATTTTTGACGATATTCCAGAAGATTTAACTTCTGTAAATATTATTGAGGTTTATGATTTTTCTAAACTTGTTTTAACAATGAATGTAGCTTAATCGCTACATTCTAAACTCTTTTAAGGTTAATTTAATTAGTCTAAGCATACAATTTTATCAACTTGACAACCAAAAGATTCACTTTCTAGAGGTAAAACACTATTATCAAAAATTGATTCACTTAAATTTAAAGCTTCATTTTTATTTTCATTATTTAAAAAATCTTTCTTAAGCTTTTTAATTATATTAATATCACCTTTTATAAATTGTACATTTTCTTTTTGTAATACTAATATTGGAACATGCTTCATGTTTATAAGTTTTAGAAGGTGTCTATTTTCTTCCACTGAGCTTATTTTAATCTTCTTGATATTATTATCAGTTATGAATTTTTTTACTTTAATACAGTGAGAACAACCTTCTTTAGTAATTAATATATATTCGAAGTTATCTAAACTTTTCATAGGAGATAATAATAGTAATGTTCCAGCTATTATTATTGGAGCTATAATAATTTTATTCTTATTCTCTATAATTAAAAATATTAAAATTGAATAAAATATAAAGCATTCAAGACAAAACACATTGTAAAATATTAATAAAAAAATAAAAAGTATAGATTCTGAAATGAAAACCAAAGATAATAATTTAGAATATAAAAATTCTTTTTTAAAGTAATTTAATGTAAGTAATAGAACTGAAGCTATTATGGCAATAATCTGTAAGTATGATTTATCAAAAGCTAATATGTTTGAGGATACATTACACCCAGAAGAACTACAATTGTAAATTGAAAAACCTAATAAATTTGTAAAAAGAAGTTCAAAGATAATAATTGAGATTAATAGAAAATATCTTATCATTTTAATTGCTCCTTTATAATTACTTCCAGGTCTTTATCTGTTTTAATTTTCTCTTCAAGAATATCTTTTAATTTATTATTTGCAAAATTTGTAAATATTTCTTTTATTATTTTTGAGAGGAGAGTTTTTATTAAAAGTGATTCAACTAAGACAATAGGAATAATGTAAACTAAATCTAAATCATATAATCTTGTATTAAAGAATAATATAGAGGCGGTTATAAAATAAAATATATCTATAATAAAAGGATCTTTTTTCATTGTTTTACTCCTGGATACTTTATATTGTCCCAATCTGGAACGTAATTATTTTGTTTGTATCTTGAAGGATCGGAATTTAATTGTTGCTTATATTTATTTTTAAGGAATTCCATTTCTTTTTTATGATCTCTTGAATAGTGATTCTTTGACATATCCATTTCTGAGTTGAATTGAATTTGTTTCTTAGTTAACCAACATTTTTTACGTTCTTCTTTTGATTCTGCTTTTTTTTCACAAGCTTGCATTTCTGCTAATCTTTCTCTAGCTGAACCTCCATTCTCCTTTTGTTGTTTTCTAACTTTATCTTGAATATCTGTTCCTGACATGTCTTTTAACTTTTTTGCGTCAGCTTCTGTAAAATTACCCATAGATATCGAGTTTTTAGAATAGTTACTAGAGCTTTTAGATCTTTGATACTTCTTATCCCAATTTGTTGACTTGTGTTTTTCCGTCCAACTTTTTTGCTTATTTTGTTCACCCCAAGTTGAGGCATTTAACATTGCTATAGATATAATTGACAATATAATTGCGGCTTTAAACATTTCTATTCCTTTATTTTATTTAAATCTTTACAATCTTCTATTGCTATTGAAAAATCTATAATTTGATCTCCATTGTCATAAGTGTATATATAATTGTAACTAATACCTCTTTCTATAACATAAATACTAGAGTTTGTTGTGCATAGTTGAGATCTAATTTGTTTAAATGAAAATGTTCCAAGCTTTTGACCAAACGCTTGATTAAATTCAACTTTTTGTCCCATTGCTGTTTCTAAGTCTGTTTGTGATATTTTTATATTATATGTAATCGAATTGTTTGAATCTTCTATTGAAATTATATTTGTATAAGAATCAACATTGATAGGTAATTTTTTTTGATCATGTAGTACTAGTTTTTCTATTAGTTTATTATTGTCTAACTTGTCTAATGTTTCATAGATACCAGATTCTTTATATGTACTGTTTATTCCTGCAAAAGCTATAGAGCTTAACATTGTCCCAATTATAATTTTCTTTAACATTTATTTACCTCTTTTTGTAAGAAACAATCTTAAAAGATTATTTTATAAGATTATATCTAAAAAAGGAAATAAATCTAAATAGATTTTATGGAAGTTATGTTTTCTTAAAAAGAAGATATAGAAGGGAATCCCCTCTATACTTTTTATTCGTCGAAATATTTAGATATCTCTTTTTCTCTAAATCCCTGAACAGGAAGCGAATCAAATTGAACTTCGTCTAAAGACTTGTATTTTTCACTCTTCATGAATTCATGATTTCTTTCCATTAGTAATCTTCTAACAGCGGCTCTAGTTTTCTTGTTGTGAGAGGGTAAGTCTGACCATTGAATTGCAGATAAACTTTCATATTCAGCTTTTTTTACAAATTTTAAAGATCTATTTAATAAGCTCTTTTTTTCTATATCTTTTAATATAGTTGCGATTTCTTCAATTGAATACTCATGAAGACCTTCTTTTAATCCATGTTTTAATAAGGCTTTTGTAACTGTTTTATCTGTTCCAAATGTTCTATTTAAAAACTTTTTAAATTTCTTTGAAGAGTTAACAACTCTTAAGTGAAGATTACCTTCAAATTTAAAAATATTGATTGAAACAGTTGCGTTGCCCATTAGTTTAGTTAGTGTTGTAAGTGTCATTTAAGACTCCTTTTTTAATTTTAATTTTAATTTACATTTTCATAAATGTATTTAGTTTTAATTAAGCTAGAGTTGACTAGCTTAATAAATTATTGAATTCTTCTTCTGTTAAAGTTGTTACACCTATTTTCTTAGCTTTCTCTAGCTTTGAACCAGCGTTTTCACCTGCTAACAAATAATCTGTTTTTTTTGAAACTGAACCAGAAACTTTACCTCCATTTGCTTCAACTATAGAGGCAAAGAAAGGTCTAGATTCTGATAATGTTCCAGTTATTACAAACGTTTTATTTTCAAATAAATTTGAATCTAAAATTTCTTCTTCAGGTTCTAAAGGTTGAATTATTTCAACAAGAGTATCCACTTCAATGGATTCAGTCTGAATAAAGTCAACATAAGCTGAAGCTGAAGCGTGTCCTATATCATTAACAGCAATAATATCCTCGTATGTTAAAGGATTTGTTGTATCAAATATTTTTAGGCCAAATTCAGCTGCTAATTTTTTAGAAGCTGTTTCACCGATTTGAGGAATATCTAAAGCATTTAAAACTCTATACACCTCTGTTGAACCTATACTGTTTTGTATAGCGTCAATTAGGTTTTGAGATTTCTTTTGCTTAAAACCTTCTAAATCTAAAAAATCTTGAATATTTAAATTAAAAATATCAGAGATCTTTGTTATTTTTCCACTATCAACAAGAGAAGCAACAGCAGCTTCTCCAAATGAAGGAAGGTCTAAAGATTTTTTACCAACAGCATATTCTATACGTCCTTTTAGTATTGCTGGACAATGAATATTACTACAATACACAATAGAAGATTCTTCTAAGCTTTGTGATTTTTGCTTATGTTCTGTAGAGCTTCCACAAACAGGACATTCTAAAGGTTCATTAACAATAGTTTCTGAGCCAGTTCTTTCTGTATTGTAAATATGGATAATCTTTGGTATAACGTCTCCACTTCTAATTAAAGAAGCTTTATCACCAATTCTAATATCTTTTCTTTCAATTTCTTCAAAATTATGAAGTGTTACTCTTTGAACTGTAACACCGTCAAAAGTTGTAGGTTCTACTATAGCTACAGGAGTTATAGCACCTGTTTTACCAACTTGTAAGATAATATCAAGGATACTAGTTTTTTTGGCTTCAGCAGGAAATTTAAAAGCAATTCCCCATTTTGGAAATTTATTTGTAAATCCAAGATCTTCTTGCAAAGATTTTTGATCTATTTTAATTACCATTCCGTCTAAAAGCATTGGGTAAGCTTGTCTATGTTTAATTATCTCGAGATAATCTGAAATCATATCATTCGGATTAGTTGAAAATAATTTACAATTTAAAGCTGGATTCCAATTTACAAAACCTAAGCTTATAATCCAATCATATGATTCTTTTTGAGAACTAAATGAAATTGAATCTGAATGACTTAATCCGTAAGGAGTAAATCTTAATTTACTATTCTTTACAGCAGAAGATTCAAATGATCTTAAGCTTCCTGAGGCAGCATTTCTTGGGTTAGAAAATTCTGTTTTACCATTTTCTAATCGTTTAGCATTAATATCAGGTAAATCGTCTTTAAAAATAACAACTTCACCTCTTATCTCTATTTTACCAAGAAAAGGGATATTTAGTGGAACTCCTAGAACATGCGGCGCATTTGCTGTAACATTTTCACCAATTGAACCGTCACCACGAGTTGTGGCTTTGATAAGATTTCCTTCATTATAAAGGAGATTTAAAGATAATCCGTCATATTTAGGTTCTTGATAAAAGATAGCTTCTGGAGCTTCTTTTTTTATCTTATTTGCCCACTCTAAAAACTCCTCTTCATTGAAGACGTCGTCTAAAGAATACATTTTTTCTAAGTGAGAACTTTTTTCAAATCCACTTAACAATTGATCACCAACTCTTTGTGTCGGTGAAGTTTTATCGACTAATCCTGAAGTTTCTTCAAAAGCTTTAACTTCAAAATATAGTTCGTCGTATATACTATCTGGTACAATTTCTGTATCTAAAGTATAATAACTATAAGCCCATTTGTTGAGTGTCTTTATTTGTTCATAGTAATTTTCTTTTGTAGTCAAAATTACTCCTTTTATTATTAATTTATAATCTTATTGTATTAATAAGCTTATGTGCATAGTAATAGTAATCTAAAGTATAAATCTAGAGGGAGATATGTATTAAATCATTAATCCAAGTTCAAAATATTTAAATGCTTCTATTTTTGAAGTTTTCATAAGTATATCTGAGGCAAGAATTCCAAATTCAGAGTTAGAAGATACTCTTGAATAAAGTATTTCATATACATATTTTCTTATCTCAAATTGAGAATATATAGCTTTTATAGCATTTCTTTTTGAAGAAATTGAATTGAATTTTACATTTAAAAATCCTAACATTTCGTCTAATTCTTGAGAAAATAACATAAATAAGATATCTGTTACTCTATCAGGAAATGTTCCAGGCATTATAATGTCTTTTAACTTTTTCTTTTTAAATGTTGCAGTTCCTATTCCTCTTCCTTTTAAATCTAATGAATATTTCTTGTCTGTAATTAAAATTACAGAGTCTGCTACACGTTGATAGTGAAAAAGTTGTCTTGCAAGCCTACCTAAAGTATCTTTATTTCCTTTAAGTTCTACAAATATAAGTTTTTCCTTTGTAAATACTGCATAATCAGGTCTTACTGCATAGCCTTGTCTTCCAAACTCTTTTTTAATAAAGCAGCCAGGATATTCTTTTTTTAAAAAGATCTCGACTTTTTTTTCCATTAATTTTAAGTTATTTTTCTTCAAAAATATTCCTTATGCTTTTTTAATTTTTTTATCCGTACAACTATTATAACTATAGTCAGCTGAATCTTTAGTTAAAGCAAGATTAAATCCCACAGATTCGTCTACACATGTTATTTTTATAATCTTTATTGTTGAGTCCTCTATTAATCCCCATTTTAATCCATTCTCTTTAGTTGTAATGAAATTGTTAGGGTATGTTGTTACCGACGTTAAATCAACAGATTGAAATTCTCCTGTTTTTGCAAAAATATCCTCTTCTAATAAAATAATTCTAGTGATAGATTCTTTTACTTTTATAGTGTTTTCACCATTGTTACCAGAACTAAAAACAGTTGATATACTCATTCCAATTATTATTGAAATAATTAAAAGACCAACTAAAAGTTCCACAAGTGAGTAAGCTTTTTTCTTTATCATTGATTTACCTCTTATTTTTTCTAAGTTTTTTATTTTTCTTAGCTATAGCCTTTTTCTTTTTTAGATCAATATTTCCTAATGTTAAAGATTCATAACAGCTTGATCCTCCGTCGAACTTACATATTGTTTTTATTGAAAGAAATTGATTTTCATTTTTATAAACAACATTTAAAGACTTTAAATGCTTTAATTTTAGTTTTAACTTTTTCTTTAGATTTTTATGATCTTTATAGAATTTTGTATAGATATCTCCTGACGGAGTAAAGTAAGTTAGCCTAGCCATATGAAACGGAATGTCTAATGCAGAAGATCTTGGAATATTAATCTTTCCTTCACTTTTTGTTGTCTGGCTAGCTTGGATTATTATTTCTTTTTTTCTGTAAATATTTGTTTTAATTAGACAGTTATGATTAGCTGACATTTTTGAATATACATTGTTTGATTTTTGAAACCAGGTTGTATTCAAATCCTCATTTAATGTTATCTTATCTTCACAAATTGATATTTCAACTGGATTTAGATTTATTTTAGCTGATAGCTGTGTAGTTATAATTAGTGCGGAAAAAGCTGAAATAGCTAATATTTTCTTTAAAATCATGTAATTTACCTCTTTTTATGATAATTGTACCATAAAAATTATGTAATTTAATGAAAGTTTAAGTTTAAGTATGCTACCATTTATATAAATAGAAACTTAAACTTAAAAAGGACTTGAAATGAACCCGAAATTTGCTAAAACAATTGAAGAAAAAAGATTTCTTACTATTAGCTCTGCAGCTGAAAAAATATCTTATTTTATGGTTTTTGTTATTATTGTTAAAATGTTTTCTTAATTTCCTTACGAAGTTTTATTTCAATTCTTAAATTGATAAGAGTATTATATCAGATATAAACTTAATATCTTCTTTAAGAAAAAAGCATTTTTAAAGATTGCTTTTCTTTTTTTTGATAGCAAGATTATAGCAAAAGAAACCTTAATATAAAATTATTTCTAAAAGAAATTATGTAGGGGAAAACCTACATAATTAGAGTTGCATGTAATTGTATTTCATTACCAATAGAAGATCTATTTTCTACAGGTTGAAATGAGATATTAACAGTTTGACCATTATAATCTCCTATGTTTTTATCATGAAAAAACCAAGCGTTTAAGTTCTTGCCATTTTCGTCTATTAATAAGCATTTCCAGTGAAGACCCTCTTTATAAGAATCTAAAACATTTAGAAAGACTTTAGCTTTGAATGTTGGAAGAGGAAATTCCTGTCCAAAAGGTCTATATTCATTTAAAAGAGACATTAGCTCTGAATTAATATCAGAAAATGTAGTATCTAAAGCTTTTGGACCAGTTTCTTTAAAATCTTCAGGATTAAGTTTTTTTGCTGATTTTCTTAGAGAACTAACCCACTTTTTAAAATTCTTTTCATGAACAGCAGCACCTACGGCACCTTTGTGTCCACCAAAACCTTGAGCATGTATTTCAGCTGTTTTAGTTAAGCTATATAAGTCAATATTACCAACTGTTCGTCCAGAACCTTTGAAACATTGTTTTGCGTCATTCCAACCAAAAACATAGGCAGGAACATTAAATTTTTCTGCTAATTTACCAGCAAGAATACCAACAATACCTTCATGTAAATCTTCTTGATTTACAATAATAACATTGTGACCATTTTTTATTTGAAGTTCGGCTTCAGGTAAAACTTGATTTAGCAATTCTTGATTTAAAAATTTTCTTTTATTATTGATATCAACCATATATGAAAACTTTTCTTTTATTATTTTCTTACTATTTGAAAGTAATAATTCAACAGCATTCTTTGCATGATCAATTCTACCGACAGCATTAATCATTGGAACATATCCAAATGCAATATCTTGCTCTGTTAATGTTGCTCTTTTAGAAGCGTTGAAAGCTAGTCCGTAGATTAATCTTTTTTTATTTTTTATTGCGTCTATAGCAAATCTAACAAATGTAACATTTAATGATTTTAATGGCATAACGTCACTAATAACAGTTATTCCAACAAGATCTAGCCAGTCTCTCATATCAATCTCAAGATTTAATTCTTCTCTTATTTGACAACATAAAAGCCAAGCAACTGTAGCTCCTGAAATTTCTTCAAAAGGAAAATTCCCTTTATTATATTTAGGATTAACAATTATATCAACCACTGGCACAGCATTACCTGGTGTATGGTGGTCAGTTATGATAACTTCTATATTGTTATCTGTTGCATATTTAACAGCTTCTTTAGCTCCTATGCCATTGTCAACAGTAACAATGAAGTCAAAATAATTATCTATGGCAAATTTAACCATATTGTTACTTACTCCATAACCGTCAACAAATCTATCTGGAATAATGTAATCTACTTGATCTTTAAATCCGGCTCTTCTTAAAAAGTCAATTAAAATTGCTGTAGCGTTAATACCGTCACAATCATAATCTCCTACAACTAATAGTTTTTTACCGTTAGTTAAAAGAAAGATTATTCGTTTAGCTGCTTCAATAATGCCTGGAAGTAATCCTGCTTCTGGAAGTTCTTCCATGCTTAGAATATTTCTACTTTCTGAAAGATTCGTTAAAATCTTTTTGATTTTATGTATTAACATAAAAACTCCTTGTTTTATGAATTAAAAACTTTTAATATTAAATTAAAAAGTAATTCATATGTAATAAGAGTTATTTATGAGAAAAAACTTCTTTGATACAATTCATATAAAAATGTTGCCTTTCATATTCTATTACTGAACTTTCTAGTTGCTTTTTAATTGCACACTGTTCTTCTTCTTTTAAAAGGATTAATGTTTCTTCTTTTATACATTTTATAGTAGTGGTTTCTTCTTTATCTGAAAACTTTATAATAAATGCTTTTGGTGAATTTATTGAATCGCTAAATTTAAATAACATTTCAGAAAATATTCTGAAGTCTTCTTTATTATAAAACTCTTTTGTTTTTGAAATATTGGCTTTTAAGTTTGATATATATGTTATAGAACCTTGTTTAAATGAAGTCGGAATGAAAATGTTCTTTTTAACACCAACGTCTAGTTTAAACCTGTCTATTTGATTCGCATTTAAAGATATCGCAAGTATTAAAATTATAGTTTTTAATAAGTTTTTCATATTTCCTCCAGTACATTATCTAAGAATTTAAAATAAAATAAAAAAATACTTTCATTTTTGTAAAATAATGAAGAGCAATTATTTTTATTTGAGTAAAGATTATTAATTAGAATAGAAACTTTAAAAACATTTAAAAGCTTATGATATTTTTTTAATGTTAATATTTTTTTAAACCCTTTGTGTCTTGTGTTAAATAGTCGATTGTGATTTATAGATATCTCTAAAAATGCATTTTCGGTATAATTAAGGTTTAGCTTGAATTCTACTTTTTCTGTCTCAAAATTAAAGTTCTTTAACTCTTTTTTTAGATTAGATATATCTGTTTGTTTTATTAGAATTGTATTTTTGTTGGAATTCTCTATAGTAAATTTACTTTCAAGGAAAATAATTAATTGATTTTTTAAGTCTTGAAATGGAGAAATAAAGCTTATTTGATATTTTTTATTTATTAAAGTAATATCTTTTATTGATTTTTCCAAGCAGAATGCATGTTTAAGTATTTTTTCAATTTTTGAAGTTCCAGAAATTAAATAACTATCCAAAGTTAAGAAAATATCCCCATTCTTTTCAATTAGATTAGCATGCTTCTTAATTCTTATTTTCATTTAAATCCCTTTATATATTTATATAGTGAGATTATATCTAAAATATCTTAAATATAAATAAATCTAAAGAGTTTTTCAAACTCCTTAAGGAAAAGGAGTTTGATTTATATTAAATGAATTTAATCAAAAGAACAAAAGATATTATTCCAGCAACAATAGATAGTGGTATTGCAAGATATTTTATGTATTCTATAACAGCCAATTCCCCACCTTGCTTATAATAAATAACTGAAGTTAAAACTATTAAAGCAACTGGTATTGGGAAATTATCTGTAATCTTAGCTGATATCATAACTAATATAAAAGTTATTGCTGCAACTAAAATTTTTTTCATTGAAGAAAATTCTTTAGAAGTTTCTGCTTTGAATCCAAAAACTTCTTGTGTGTGTGTGTTTATCATTTTAAACCCTTTTGGTATAAATCTTCTAGAGACTTATAGCAATAATTAAAATAGTACTTAGTAATAAGAATCATACTATAAATAAAATAAGAGCTTTATTAAAATAATAAATGTTACTATTACTTATTATATAAAAATAGGAGAATGAAATGAAAGTTTATGTACTTGACACAAATATTATATTGAATGACGCAGAGAATATCTTTACTGTATCTCAGGGTGGTGAAAATAGAATAGTTTTACCAGAGACTGTTATAGACGAATTAGATTCTAAAAAATCTAATGAAGGTGAGGTTGGTTTTCAGGCAAGGTCTTTTGGAAGAATTTTAGCTGAAAGTAAGATTGAAAATATTAGTAGAGATCCTGAATTTACAATAACAACATTCTTATTAAATGGTGAAACAAAACTAGATATAATTTCTTTAAACAAATATGACGTTGAATCGAAACGAGGAATAGATAGGTCTTCTTTAAATGATCGGAAAATTATTGAAGCCGCTTTATTTGTAGAAAAAAAATATAAAGAGCTATATAAAGATCTAGAAGAAACTATATTTTTATCTATAGACGTAATGTGTTATATCAGAGCCATTTCAATGGGATTAAAATCCGAATCATTAACATATAAAAATAAAGATAGAGATTTTGTTTTTATTAAAAGTCTTGAAGTTGATTATATCCCAGCAAATGGAACATTGATAAAGGATATAGACAAAGATTATGCTTTTGAGAATTACTGCTATATTTTAACTACAGTAGATAAAACTGAATTAGCTTATATAAAGAGAGGCAAAGTTGTTTTAATAAATCAAAAAGAGTTATCTAAAGGAGATATTAAACCTAGAAATAATGAGCAAAAGTTTGCTATGGCCGCAATGCTTGATCAGAGCATGCAAATAGTATTAATCGAGGCAATAGCAGGTTCAGGAAAGACTCTTTTAGCATTGTCTGCTGGAATAAGAGCTGTTACTTCTAAGCAATTTGATAAGATTGTATATATTAGAAATTCTGTAGAATCTTTAGATAAGGGCGAAGAAATAGGTTTCTTGTCTGGAAATGAAGAAAAACTAGCTATCTATAATTATCCTTTATTTGACACTTTAGACTTTATTGTAAGAAGTAAACGATTGAAGAAAAAAGATACAGAAGCTGACGTAAAGAAAAAGATTGAAGCTCTAATTCAAAAGCATAATATAGAAACAATGTGGATCGGTGGAATAAGAGGGAGAACAATAACAAATGCATATGTTATTATAGACGAGATTCAAAACTTTTCTAGAAAATCGCTCCAGACAGTTCTTTCTAGACTTGACGACGATTGTAAGGTTGTGTGTATAGGGTCTAATAGACAGATAGACAACGTTTTTGTTAATAAACATACCAATGGATTAAGTTTGCTATTAAATAGCTTCCAGGACGAGAATACAGAAGTTAATCTGTTCGCAACAAAACTACATGAAGTTGTTAGAGGTAAAATAACTGAATGGACAGAAAAAACTTTTAGTTAATTAGAGATAGAGGTAAGTCCTCTATCTTTAATTTGAAATATCTATTTTCTATAGAAGAATATGAAAACTCTCTGTTTAATCGTTGTTTTATAGTTATTGTAAAAAATGTTTCACCAATAAGTTCATTAAATAATTTTAAACTTTTAAATATCCTTTTATCCCTTTTTAGTAGTAAATATTCTAGTTCTAATTCATATTTTTTAACTAAAATTAAATATACGTCTTCCTTAAAAAATGTATCTAAGAACTCACTGTAAATATCTAAAATATTTTTATTTAATAGCTTTTTCATACTTAGATCCTCAGAAAGATTATAAAAAAGCTCTGTAGTCGATTTAAACTCATTCGAGTTAAAAATAAATGGATTTAAAGTATTTATTTCCCCTATAGGAAACACTTTGTGAGAGTTAATCTTCAATAAAAAGCTAGAAAATTCTCTTACTTCTTTTCTAAAAAAAGATAGATCTATAAAATTAAAATTACTTTTTTCTAAAGTAGATAATAGTTTCTTCAGTTCGTTTATATCTTCTATATTATATCTATTCTCATATAAATTAAAAAACTTATATCTTATAATTATAAATTCAGGTAAAAAAACTAATGTTTTATATCTCTTTAAAGAAGATATAATTTCTTCTGTTTTTTTATCAATTAAATGTTGTTTAAATGTTGTTAGGATTTTAGTGTCTTTTAAAGCCAATTGAATTAGATCTTGTTTTTCTCTTACGTATTTAAATTTATTTAATTCTATTTTTGTTTCTAATGAGCTATTTCCTTCTGTGAATTTTAATAAAGATTTAAAAAATAGTTTTTCTAACTTTTTAAATGAATTTGTTAATTGCAAAAATTTATATGACGAGGATAATTCATAACTTCTGTTGTAATGATTGTTCTCAATGCTTTCTTCATAACTTTTTACAATAGAGGCAGAGATTGTTATTCCAGAACAGTAATCTTTATAAGCTTCTATCGCTGAAAATCTTGACGTTATTAACATTGCTTTTTTAAATTCTTTTTTCTCTATATAAGATAACGCTAATTTTAAGCTTTCGTTCCAAAATGAATCTAAATATAATTTTGCGTCTTCCATGTTGAAAAGGAAGGATTTTTTTATAAAAATACTTTTTTCTTTCAAGGTTTTTTTATCGTCTTTAATTTTAGGAAAATTATTTTCTTTTGTTGCTTCTATATTTATAACATTAAATCTCTCTTTTTCTAAAAAGAAATATTTATTATTATAAAAAGAAAGGAATTTTAATTCTTCAGGCAAAACAGTTATCTCTTTCTTTTTTGATATTGAATTATATAATATGTATTTTTCATACTCTGGAAATATTAATATATATTTCCCAAACTCTTGAATGTTTATTATTTTATTATTTGTAACTTTTATTTTATTGAAATTTTTTGAAAATGGAGAAAGTATATATATGTCACCAGAGGTAGAGGTAACGTATATATTGGAATTGATATGTTTTACTGAAGAAAATCTTGCTTTAGGAATTCTAAGAAAATTTAATCGTCTTAATGTCTCCTTGTGGTAAATGTCAATTCTATCTCCTGTTGTAATAACAGATATGTATCTTTTACTTATATTAATATCTTGAATGGCGTCAAAAACTTTAGTTAAAGAATTATAAATTCTTCCTTCAAGATTTATAATAAAAACTTCACCTTTCCAATTTCCAAGTATAAGAAATTTATCTTTGAATAATTTTATCTCTGTGATACTTTCTACTGGAAAGCCAAGAATTGTTCTTATCTCTTTGATTATTTTTGAGCTAATTATATCATGTAAAAATATGGATCCTTCTGATATATATACGATTTTATCTTTATTGAAATCTATTAAATTGGAAGTATATTTACTATTCTGATTTTTACTTCCAATGTTTTTTAATTTTGTAATTTCTTCTAAGCTTTCTTTCTCTTTGTCTAGTCTATAAATAATTTTGTCTTTTGTGTAAAAAAAAGTATATATATCAATATCTTTTACAATTAATATATCATGGTTACTGAAGGGCAATCTTATAGAATTTGAGTTTATGAAGTGTTGCATTAGAAATTCCCTTTATTTAAGATTTTTAATTATAACAGAGATACTTTTCATAATCTTAAAAAAGATACCTTAAAATAAGTCTTAATCTCTAAATATATAGTATATAATGTCGATATATAATTCGAAATATTATATTAATATAAGGAAAAATTATGAATAAACTTTTAAATATTGTTGTTATTGGCATTGGAGGTGGTGGAAGTAATATGGTTAATCACCTATTGTCTCATTATTATTCAGATAACATTTCTTATTTTATTGCAAATACTGATAAACAAGCTTTAATTGAACGTAAAAATCTTGAAGTAATTCAGTTAGGTGTTGAAACTTCAAAGGGATTAGGAGCTGGAATGAAACCTGAAATAGGTCTGGCTAGTGCAATGGAAAATCAGGACGAAATTGCAGGTGTTTTTTTTGAGGCTGATTTAGTATTTATTTCCGTCGGAATGGGTGGAGGCACAGGGACTGGTGCAGCACCTTATATCGCTAAAATTGCAAAACAAGCTGGAGCTTTAACAATAGGAATAACAACTATGCCTTTTAAATTTGAAGGTAAAAAAAGAAGTAAATTAGCTAATGTTGGATTAAAGAATTTTAAGGAAAATTGTGATTCAATAATTACTATAGAAAACGAAAATTTATTATCTTTAATTGATAAGAGATCTGGAATGAGAGAAAGTTTTATGAAGGTTGATTCTATATTATCAGAAGCTGTGATAGGAACGTCTGGTGTAATCTTGTCTTCTGGGAGTAATGATATTAATTTGGATTTTGCAGATCTAAAAACTATTATGGAGCATGGTGGAGATTCTATTATGGGTATTGGTTACTCTGAAAATTCGGCTAAAGAAGCTTTATCTGAAGCTTTATCCTCTCCTTTGTTAAGAAAAGATTCTGTAGAATCAGCAATGGGTGTATTAATTCATTTTGAGGTTAACTCTGATTATTCATTTATAGATTTAAGTATGTCAATAGAAGATTTTCAAGAAAATATGGATTCTGAAGCAAATATTATCTTTGGAACAACAACAAATAATGAGTTATTATCTGGTGAAATAAAAGTTACTATAATCGCAACATTAAGTAACGTTGAGCTTAATGTTATTGATACAAAGCCACTTAAAATGGAACAGCTGCGTATTGAGAGAAAATCTATTCCTTTGGGCGGAGATTTAGATTCTCCAAGTTATTTAAGATATGGATAGAATACCTTCTAATTTTGCTTTTAAAACTTGAGGAGTAAAGGGTTTAACAACATAATTATTAACACCTGCCTTTAAAGCTTTTATTACCTCAGCCTTTCCACCTTCAGTGGTTATCATTACGATAGGGATATCTTGATTAAATTTTCTTATCTCAATAACAAATTCATATCCATTCATTATTGGCATGTTCCAATCTGTAAGAATAATGTCATAAGGTTTACCTTGTTTATATTTTTCTAGACCTTCTAATCCATTTTCTACAAGATCTATATCTTTAACTCCTATTCGAGATAGTGTATTCTTTATTATTCTTAACATTGTTTTACTGTCGTCAGCAACAAGTACTTTTAGTGAAGAAATGTTCATTTATAACTCTCTTTTAATTGTTGAAGTGAAATTTCTCCCTTCACTTTTAGGAGGTTTTTCTACTTTAATGTCTTTAAAATTTTTCATTATTGTTTCTAATAGTTTTTTAGCTTCTTGTTTATTGTTTAATTCTCGACCTTTCATTGTTATTGTTAACTTTACTAGGCTTCCGTCATTCAGAAAATTTTCAATTCTAGTAAGCCTATAAGAAATATCATTACTAGATATTTTCATTGAAAACTTAACTTCTTTTAACGTTAGTTTTTTTGATTTATTTAATTTATTCTTTTTCTTTTCTTCAAATAAAAATTTTTTATAATCAAAGATTTTACAAGTCGGCTCACCTTCCAGCTTAGAGAGACAAACTAAATCTAGATTATCATTTTCGGCAAGTGTTAAGGCTTCTGCTGTTTTCATTGAAATTAGTCCTGACTCAGAAACTAATGAAACTTTTTCTGTTGTTATTTCTCTATTTATATAGTGTTTTCTCAAGTTTAAACCTCGTTTTCTACAAATTCTTTAAAGAATTGTGTAGCTGTTATTTGTCTATTAATACCAAAAGAACTGAAATCAAATAAAGGTTTTCCATATCCTGGTGTAATATTATCAGCAATTTTATCTAAATTAAAATCTTCAAAGTTATTTTTAAGTATTTTTGAGGCTTTTGTTGTTGTCCCAACTATTAGTAGTTTTCTTTTTTTGCATGTATATAAAATCATATTAATCCTTTTTCTTTTAATATATCTTCTAGTTTTTTTGGTTTAAAATTTATATTTTCTACAGAACAATTGTATGATTTTTTTGAGATCGTTTTTTCATGTGTATGTCCATGTATATTGAGATCACATTTTAGTTCTTCGAAAATTTCTCTTAAATTTAAGATAGCTGGGTAAAATTTTGTCTTCTTATCATATTCACAGTCGTCAAAGACGGGATAATGCGAAAATAGTATTCTTATGTCCTGAATGTCTAGTATTATACAATTCAGAAATTCAGATTCTTTATTTAAAAAAACTTGTTGTTTTGTTAAATTATTAATTCCTGTAAAAACCTCATTAAATCCTTTTTTATAGGTTCCTATTGAATTTTTATCATGATTTCCTGGAATAAAGAGAACTTTACTTGATAAAGCCTCTATGTTCGGAAGTAGGTGTTTTGCAGTTCCACCAGACCAAGTTAGATCTCCAAGGTGTAATATTGTTTTATTTTGAATTTTTGATAGATTTCTCCAAAGTAAATTATCTAGATCTTCAATGGATTCTGCCACTGATTGTCTTTTTTTAGAAGCTTTTAACATTCCTTTATGATTAAAGTGGGTATCTGAAATTATAAGTGTGTTTAAATTAATCATTAAAATTCTTTAAATTTACTATTATTCCTTGTGAATAAACTTTGCCTTCTTCATTTATATTAAATCGTATTAGCTCAACATTTGGATCTAAGCTATTGAATGTCCAAGGTATTTTTGTTGTATTTATTTCTTCGTCGTCAAGCTCTCCGAAGTAAAATGACTGAATTTTTAGTTTCTTTAGTGTTTTAGACAAATTACTTATTGAAAAGTCAATACCTGTGTCTGCTTGGTGTGATTCACAAATTAAACCTTTCACAATAATGTTGTCTTCTGTGTCTCCATAAATAAAAATTAGATCTAACTTAGAAGCTTCTTCAGATATCTTATTTATTAAAGATTCTTTATTTATATCTATATTTTCAAGTTGACTTTGTATATTTGAGTCTATCATTTTGATCCTTTTGTGAAATTATAGGATAACCTAGCTTAAAATAAAATTAATCTGATATAATTTCATTGGTAACGAAAAACAAAATGCTTTTTAAAGATAAAAAGTCCCCTATCTTTACTTTTAGTTGTAAAGATTATTAAATTAAAACACGAGGTATAAAATATGAAAAAAATCAAAACAGGTTTCTCAATGGTAGAGCTATTATTCGTAATGGCAGTAATGGCGGCACTAGCTGCAATCGCAATCCCAAGTATGTCAGCGTCTAAAGACTCAGCAATTCTTACTTCTATGAAGTCAGATACAAGAAATGCAATCTCTGCTATGCAAGCTGCTTATGTTGACGAACAAGATTACACTTCTATTGCAGCTGCAGATACAGCTTACACAGATACAAATGACAACGGTAAAACTCAAGAGTTAGTAACTGACGGTATTAAGCTTTCTGTTTCTGACGGTAATACAATTACATTTACAACAGTTTCTGCTGATAAATTTGTTGTTGAAGTTAGTAATGGTACTCTTACTGATAAGAAAATCGTATTTGATACTGAAACTGGTAAAATCAAAACAAATGCAGTAAACGATTCTGCTGAAGAACCTTCATAAATGAAAAGAGAGTTACGGCTCTCTTTCTCATAAAATACGACCTTCTATATAAAAAAATCCCATTTTAAAAAAAATCAATAAATTAAGCAACTTCTTATGTATATTTCTATAAAATACTATTACATATCTAACGTAATATAAATTTATATTTATTTACGAATTTAATTAAACAAAGGAAGTTTTATGTATGACATAAAGAAAAAGAAAATATGGACAAAAAGATTTACAGAAAATGAACTAGATATAATCTGGAACTCATTTTCTAAAGTTACTCCATACTTAGGTGTTCCAGATATAAAATCTGGAAAAGATCTAAATCAAGATATAGCTATTTTAGGTTATTTTATTCACCCAGAAACAGACTATAGTAATGATACAGTAGGTATTGAACCAAAAACTTTAAAGAAGTGGATATCTATTAATGGTATAGAAACATTAACTGATATACTATTTATTTTAAATGTGATTGCTTCTTCTGTTATTGAATATGATAGAAATAAATATATAGATCAAGATAACCAATTCAATTGGGATCAACTAATGAAAGATATATGTTTTTCAGATAATACACCTTTAACAATAGAGGAAAGTATTTTAAATTTCATGACTATTTATAGTATTGATTATGACTTTGAAGTAGTTGCTAAAAATCCTTGGATTATAGGACTGTTTACAAAGGAATTTATATCAAAATATACTGATATAGATAAATTTATAATTTCAAAGGTTGATAAATGGAAAAAAGCTTTTAAACAAGCTCCTAAATCAATTATTCTAGTTTCACTAGTTAATCCCTCTAACTTCTCATTTGAGTACATTAAGTGGGTTAAACATGTATATAACAAAGGTTTAATGGAATTGCCAATGGAAGAGCAATATAAGGTTTCATTAGCGATAATGACAAGACCTTTAAATATTATTGAAAATTCTTCAAGATATGTTAATTTTGTTAATGATAGATATAACGAAAATGTTTTCCCAGAAATACCTAAAAAAGTTTTAAATAAACTTTCAAGTAAAGTACTGGAAACGCTAGGTTATAATGTTCTAGCAGTATTTTTCACAAATCTTGATAATAAATATATTGATATTGCTATTCCAAGATTTAATCACTTAATTAAGTCAAATAATATTCATTCACTCAATATTTTATTTTCATTTTACCTTACAGTAAAAAATAATTCAACAGCAGCTCAAATGGAGTTTGCTTTTTCACTAGAAAATACATTTATTTATAGTATCTGTAATCAATATTCAGTTGGCGGTTCGGTTCAAGTATTATCTAGATATATGTCTGTTTGGAATAACAGATCAAAAACAAAAAATATTAAAAGTCTTTCTTTTACAGAAGGAAAATATACAGCTTCAATTTTAGATATCAATGATATGGAAAGTTTAATTCTTGGCCAAATTACTGACTGTTGTCAAGTAGTCCATGGTCATGGAGAGAGTTGTCTTATTTCTGGTTTAAAATATGAAAGTCAAGGTTTTGTTAAAGTAACAAAAAAAAGTAAAATTTTTGCTCAATCTTGGTATTGGACAGCTACATTAAAAGGTAAGAGAGTTTTATGCTTTGATAGTATAGAAGTTCTTTCTGAAAATTTAGAGCAAGGTAAAACAATTGTAGACGCATATGTTGGATTAAGTAAGAAATTAATTGACCTAGATATCGTAGATATAGTTGTTGCAGGTAATGACGGACAATCTTTTCCTGAAGAGTT
>Ga0256837_1001017_pt1 | contig 20444 bp, 28 predicted proteins | sample 4562384metaG_FD_185976 | JGI IMG/M metagenome (GOLD analysis project Ga0256837, IMG submission 185976) | Hydrothermal vent microbial communities from Guaymas Basin, Mexico - 4561-384 | ecosystem: Environmental > Aquatic > Marine > Hydrothermal vents | place: Mexico: Guaymas Basin | collected...
TTTTCAGAACCTAAAGAAAGTCTAATACCAGAAGCATAAACTGCAAGAACAGCATCTGCAGAAGATTCAATATCAGAAATTGTTACGGTAAGTCCATCGGCAGATACTTCATCCGAAGAAGTGTCACCATAAAATGTAGTATTAACTACACCAGCAAGTGAATCTAATTCTCTTAATGCTGCTTCAATATCTGATTGACCTTGAATATCATCACCAACTAAATCATATGTTTTATCATAGATAGTTACTTCACCAGTTTCACCAATAAGGTTAATTTCTGCACCAAGGTCACCAGCTGCCCATTTAGTTGTTGAACTAGCTTTGTAAATAAAAGAACCACTTGTACCATCTGTAATATCTACAGTAATACCTGAACCATCGGCACTTGCAACTGTACCACCTTTACCTACTGTAATGTTTGCATCTTCTACATCAAGTGTTTCAGAATTAACAGTTGTAGTTGTACCATTTACAGTTAAGTCTCCATTAATAGTAACATCATCAGAAGCTACGATAGCACCACTTGTACCATCAACACTTAATACTTCTGTTCCAGAAGTTGTACCAACAATGGAAAGTTTACCATCTGTATTTGCAGTAATTCCTCCTGCATTATCAACAGAAACATTTGCACCTCCAGCATCACCAACAACTAATGTATTAATTGTAACATCAGATGTTACATCAATTTTATCTCCATTAACTGCAGAGTCTGTAATTTTACCATTTGTAATTGCTAAATCAGCTATTTTACCAGTAGATACCGATAAATCTTTTAACCATTTAGAACCTGTTACACGAGTAATTGCCATTTTTTAATCCTCGATAAATTAATATCTTTATAAATTTAGGAGAGCGCTCTCTACCTAAATATATTTATAATTAACTTCCTAAAATTGCATACTCTAAGTTTTTAATATCATTAACCATAGATTCTATTGATTTTGGTTGAACTTTTATTATTTGTGTACTATTAATTCCAAATACAGAATCTTTAGCAATTAATGTAAATGTACCTACATTTTCAAAGGTAAATTTGAATGTATAAATCCCTAAATTACCTACTCTTGTTGCAGTATCGCCAGATAAACTTTCTAATAATGGATTTATAGTTATAACATTATTAACAATATTCTTTACATAATATATATAATTTCCAATTCTAAGTCTATCTGATACTTCTAACCCATCAACAGTATCCAATTCTATATCAGTATCACCAATATCTTGATTATTAGTTACATCTGTTGAAAAATCATCAACCGGTTCAATTATTTCAGATGCACTTATGTTTGTATATACATATTCTTCTGCATCATTATCATAAACATTTGCTTTAAAACTGCACCCATATTTTTGAGTAACAATTTGTGCTATAGATTCTTCATTTTGTATAAAAATGCCAGTCATTTAATCTCCTATTTTATCAGGGAAAATCCAATAAATCTCTTCCGATGTACTATATATAGAATTAGTATCGGAAACTTCACATCCTATACATTCTTCAAAACTAATAACATATTCATCATCAACTACAATCATATAATCACCATATTCTACTGATAATAATTCAGAGGAATAAATTCCATTTCCTATTGATGTAAATGTACCATCATATATAGAAGTATTTACATCATTTATATAATATACAGAATACTCTATATTTTTATCATTTTCTAATGAATCTTCCAGATAATAGAATTTTAAATTATTTTGATTAACTCTATAATCTATAATATAACTTTCATTATCAGAATTGACTTGAAACAAATAATACCCATCAGAATTAAAAGTATAATTATAACTATATAAATTTTGACCTTCATAAGCCATAGTGCCGGATTCTTCTAAATCATCATCTTTAAATATATTAATTTCTGGTTCAATTCCATCATAAGCTAATATTAAAATTTTGATAGTATCATTAATAGATTTACATTTAGAACTTCTTGAAATAGAAGTACCGGATACAATAGCATTATATTCATAACTCTTTTCTGAAATAGAATTATTAACATTTAATGCTCTTTGGAAAATTTCAAATTTAGCACTTACGGTAGGAATAAATTCAAACGAATTATTTGATTCTTTTACTATAACATCATCATCTAAATTTGTTACTCTGTAATAATTGTATAAATTTGTACTAGATTCTGATATATTTTGTATTGCTACTTTAACTAGCTTTTCTGTTACATTTAAATTTGCTTCATCTGAATTATCTGTAAAACCTAAAGATACATCATAGTTATATAAATTATTATTATCTAGCAATATTGTATTTGAATAAATTTTATCTGTTTTATCTGCATCCGAATAAAACTCTAATGTAATTACATCACCATAAGTTAAACTTGAGTTAATACCTAATAAATCTCTATCACCTAAATTAACTTGATATTTATCTGTACATATATATTCTTTATATATAGAATAATCTAACTCTTTTCTATAAAAAGTTGCTGTTAAATATATTTCAGATGAATTAAGCTCATCACCATCATATATATTTCCATATAAACAATAATTAAAAACCAAATTAAATCCTTATTGTGTATATCTATATTTAATAGCTACACCAAATTGTATATGTCCAGAACCTTCCGTTTCTTCTGGTAATTTTATACTAATACCAATTCTAGCTTCATCTCCAACTAAACCATAATTACTTTGGTCAACAGGTGCAGGATATATAACACCATCTATTTGGTCATCTGAAGTTTTTGAATAATCCATAGCAGTTGTATATAATGTTATAGGAGAGAAACTTAAACCTAAATTATCATAACCTAATCCATTAGATTTTACAGCATCATTACTTCTATCTTGGTGTATTCTAACACCCATTTCATTATTATTATAAGCATTTGTTCTTAGAAATTCATAATCATTTGTAGAAGTATTTGGTATATCGTTTTCATCTAATCCACCTTCCCTAAAGAAATTTGGATTATAAGGGTAATAGCTATCTTCTGCATCAGAAACATAACCACCCCAAGATACCCCAACTGCTTTTAAGTACATACCAACATTATATATTAATTCAGTACCATCGTGGCGAACATAATAATATATTGTAGGAGAATCTACACCAGTTTCTAAATCACCAAAATCTTCCCCTTTTAATTCTTTATTACCAGTATTGTCATATATTTTATTAGTGGATTCGTCACCATAACTTTCTAATGATGATGTTAGTATTACTTCTGCCATATTATACTTCTAAAATGTATATGTTACACGAGTATATAATGCTAACTGTCTTTTACCTGCTTCTTCTAAAGCTTCTGGTACATATAATCTAGTTTTAATCCAAGCATAATCCCCACCAGAATAACCATCGAAAGGGTCTATAACATCTTCTGTACCAGAACCACCAGGTCTACCTTCATTTGTTAATGCTTTTGCATTATCTAAAGTATCCATAAAATCTGTACGGAATTGACAATCTACTTGAGTTTCATCTTCATCTTTATATATAAGATACATACCATCTATTGCAGATGTACCAGATTCTCCTGCATATGAATCATCGCCCCATTTTTTCATTTCATTGAAATCGTCTTCTGCACCTTGTGTGTCATCTGTACTTGTAAAACCTGTTCCACCTGTTCTAACATTTGTAGTTGGTTGGAAGTAAAATTTAACACCGGTAATAGCCTCTTCTGCATTATGTGAAATGATGATATCAAACTCTCCACTAGATTGTGCATTTGTTAATGCTCCTAAGAAAATACCAGTAGTATTTCCATCACCTGTGAGTACCGTACCCATTTCTGCTTCTTCATTCCATCTTAATTCTTCTTGAGATGCTGGTAATTCTCCTGCATCCGAACTCTGGAAGTATATAATTGGCTTAGACATATAATTCTCCTATTTATTGTTATTTATATCTATCTATATATAGTAAAGGTTTCATCTTCTGTAACTTTTATATTAAATATAAAAGGCATTGGTTGCATTGTATTATTAATTTCTACTTCAAAAAATAATTCTGTAGAATCGTCTACTAATTTCCATTCACCAACTCTTTGGTCATAAACTTGAACATTATCTATATAAGATAATTGATTAGCTACATTTTCATTAAATGTACCTTCTACTCCATCCCATATAATTAAATTTTCACCTTTTATTAATTGAACTTCTTCTTCCGAACCTTTTTCTCTCTTTCCTAATAACATTATATGCTCATCATCTACATTATTATAATATAAGAATTTCTTATGTAAACTAATATTATTATCTAGAGTCCCTGGAATAATTAATCCAAAATTATCTTGAGTACTATCACTAAAATTAATTAATTCAGGAATAGTTAATCCTTTATCTTGTAATTGATTATAAAATGAATTATCTAATGTAGAAATAACATCTTCATCTTTATTCCAATCTTGTTCTGTAGAATCATCCCAATTACCTGTACCATCACTCCACCAAGGTAAAATATTATAACCATTAGATACGAAATAGTAAACTAAGTCTAAAATATTAAATTCTAAATTGAATGCTTTACTAACAGTATTAACAAATAACTCTAAGTCTAATCCAAAATCTTTATTTACGATAACAAAATGTTCAAAGTTTAAACCATAAACATGGTTAAGTCTATCCACAGTAATTTCTATATTTTGTATGGCATCCATATTAATTACAGAATTAAATTCTAAATCTAACGGAAAATCATCAGATATTATTTGAAGATACTCTAATGTTAATTCATATGCTTTATTAATTTCTATATTTGTTTCAAGATTATTAACATAATCCTTAGCAATAGAAATATTGTGTTCTATATTTGTTATTTTATCTTCTGTAAACACATTTTGAAATTCTATTGCTAAGGGCATATCCTTGTTAATGCCTTCTATATCATACTCTATATTAGCTATGTAATTTTTATTAATAGCCTCTACAAACAATTCTATATCTAAAGGTTCATCTATATTAATAACAACATTAGACTCTATATTATGAATTTCATCTGTACCAATATTAGCTACATTTACTTCTATATTTGTATCCGCATCAATTATACAAAATATATTAGCCATAAAAAATTCATCTTTAAAACCAAAAGGAATAACATAGGTTTGATGTTTCATATTTAATTCAAATGGTTTTAGGAATTCTACATTTATATTTCTATCATAATAAGTAGCAAGAAGAGTTTCGAATGATAACTCATATTCTTTATTAATAGAAGATATACCTAATTCATAATTCAGAAAATAATCATCATGATAAACTCTAGAAAATTCTAAATCTGTTTTCCTATCATTATTGATTGGACTTACATTAGATTCTAAATTTAATGTATAATTTGTATTAATAGAATATACATCTAGTTCATAATTTAAATAATAATCTTCATTATAAACTCTAGAAAATTCTAAATTAGTACTTTTAGATACTTCTGTTACTACATTTTCTAAATCTAATGAATAATCTTTCTGTATAATAGAATTAAATTCATAATTTAAATGATAATCTTCATTATAAACTCTAGAAAATTCCAGATTTATATTGTATTCTGTATAATAAACCCTTGTAATTTCAAAATTAAAAGTAGTATCATCTGTTATAATAGGATGGAATTCTAATGATAAAGGATAGATTAAATTATCATCCCTATCAAACTCATAATTAAGTTGATAGTCTGTTTTTATACCAAAATTAAATTCAAACTCAGTTCTACCTACTAATGATATATACGAATCCATTTCTATATTAATTACATCTATAGCTTCCCATCCTGCACTATATTCATAATTTAATTCATCTTCTATATTAAATACTCTCATAAATTCTAAGTTTTTAGGATATACTGTATTATCATCTCTATAAACTTCATAATTAATTGCAGCTGTTAATGGGTCACCTAAAGCCCATTGAAAGTTTAATTCACCCCTCAATAGTGTAGTGTCCACTTCGTAATTCAGAATACAATTCGTTTGAATCTTAGGAAAAAATTCAAATTCATAATTAATTATTTTTGGTATAGATACTTCTGTCACATTAACTTCAAAATCTGTACTATAAAAGGGCATAAAAATACTAAATTGAAACCACTCTTTACTATGACCTAATGAAATCATTCTAGCTTGTAATAATTCTAATCTAGAAATAACACTATTATCAAACCAATTAAATTGCCCTTGTTTTTGCATTAAAGAGTACAAATATTCATATGATGCATATTCAGAGTTAATATCTGCTATATATGTATCATAAGGAAAAATACCATCATTAAAAGTACAAACAAATGTACTTAATTTAGTTTTATAATTATAAAAAATAAAATAATTAGAAGTACCTAAACTTAAATGTTTCGGCTGATAAGTACCTACAGTATTATATGAATTATTAAATAGAAATTCTGTACTATATTTAAAATTTAAATTAGTTAATATTTTAGATGCTATATTAGAATTATTCATATTAAAAAAATACGAATAATTCATTATAACTTTTGGTGTTCTATACTCCATAATTACATACCGTTATATGCAGCTACTCGCCAATAATATTTACCTTTAGGTTTAAGTAACACTCTAACACCACCAAAATATTTTAATGTTCCTTGAGATGGTTTTGAACCATGACCTTCAACAAATACAGAAGTATCTGGCATTTCTGTACCCATTTCTTCCCATCCTTGAGCATCGTTTGTAAAATCTGGTTCTTCATAAACTTGCCAATCTTTAGAATAATAGAATGTTAATCCTGTATAATTACTCTCATCACTAATCCAGGAATCTATTGTATCCGGTCCATTATATTCTATCCAAAAATCTAATATTTCAGGAGTATATATTTTATCTTCCGTTTCTAATATAAATTTCACAGTAAAATCAGAACCATATTCTGGACCGCCAAGTCTTTTAAATTCATATTCACTGAGTTTAAGAACATCATCATAACTCATAGCATTATCAAAATTATTTTCATCTGTTTCTTTCCATTCAGAATCACCAAAATCATATATCTTCCAAGTATCACCTATTTTAAAGAAGTATTTTATAGATGCACTAGGACTTAATGTAGAGTATCTAGTATAAATTCTATTAATTTTCTGAATATTAACTCCTGCGATAGTTAAATATCTATAAGTAAAAGATTTATATCCTACCTTTTTATCCTGTTCTGTATCAAGATAAGTTACAACAGATATAGGTTCATAACCTCTACCTAAGTATCTATAATCATACATTCTAGATGCTAAAAATTCACCACCATTTTCCATTGCAGTATCATAAATATCTTCTGTGACTGTAGCATTAGATTTTCTAGTATATAAACCTTCATCTTGGGTACATATTTCATATTCATTTAAATAATTATAATCAGTATCAGACTGTAAAGTAAATCTAAAATTTTCTCCTTCTAAATACCCTTTCAATGAATATATATTATTCTCTAATAATAAAAATGGTAAGTCTTTTACAATAATATTATATCTTTTATTTGCAGTAGTATAATCATACATATAAAAGGTCATCTTTTTATTATCTACATCATTTTCTATATAATAAACTGCAGCCGGTGAAGTTCGCCCAACTTTATCTACATCATTTTGGAAAGCTATACCAAATCTCCAATTATCTAAATAATCTTTAACTTTAAATGTTGCACTTAAATTAGTATTATAATAATTTACTTTATATGGTAAATGATATCCTCTATCATATAATGAATTCTTATCTATAAAATATGTATTATTATCTTTCAATCGATATTGATTTAAATAAGAATAATAAAGGTCAGGATAAACTTTATAACCAGCAATAAAATTATCCTCAGATACTTGTGTATGTGTAATTAATTCGTTATTTAATAATGTTCCTAATTTAATAGATTTTTCTGTAGAAGAATATAATCTAGAATTTAAGTTACATCTAAAAAATTTAATTAAATCACTTCTAGTATCTGTAAAACCCCATGATTTACCATTATGTTCTATATCTAGTATAGGATGTTCACCTGATAGATGGTCAGTGTACATTAAATCTTTATACTCTATTTGTTGAGTTTCTAGATTATAGCGAATATCTTTCATAGGAATTTTACTAATATTTTGAATGTCTTCATTTTCTAATACTTCATCATATACACAAAATTCAATAGCATCTACATTTGCAGAGCTACCATCACCAAATAAAACCAATGTATCACCATCTTCTGTACTATCTTCTGCAACATAAGCTGAATCTATAACAAATACACCATTTATATATGTTAATAGTCTACCAGTTTCTGAATTATATGTAATAACTATTACATTTTCATTACCTTTAGACATTAAAGTTGCATCAACATATACACCATTTACATATAATCCATATACATAAGGACTATCAATTCTATGATTATGGTCTATACTTAAATCTTTATACATTCCTCTAATATTACATTTAATTTTTTTAGTACCTGAAGTGTCTAATGAGAATAATCTTCTTTCTTTATCAAAATCTTCATATATTCTAAATCTATAAGATATTGTAAAATCATTCTCTTCTAATAATAAAGATTCTCCAGAGTTTACTGTAAAACTATATTGAGACCCTCTTCCAACTCTTTTAAGGATACCATAATATGAAGAAAATAACTCTTCAGATTTTATTTCTGTTAATTCAAACATACCGGCTTCATCAGAATCACCAACTTCTAAATCTTGTTGAAATTGTATCCATCCTGTTATTGTTTTATCTGTATTTCTATTATAAGACTCTCTATAATCTAATACATCTGGTAATTCTAATTCATTTTGTAATGTTTTCACATTAACACCATTAATTAAATATTCATCACCATGGTAAATAACTTTATCTGTTACTTCTATAGATGCTGAAATACTATCTGTATAAGATGTACTTTTCAATGTTCTATCAAATAATACCGGTGGTTTAATATCTTTAATTGCACTAGTTTCGTTAACATACTCATCTGCTTCATATGGTAACATAACATCCTCTGAAAATGGCTGTATAGCATCATCAAAATTTGGAGTAGTAGAAATTTGAAGTCTGTTTTGAATACTACCATATTTTTGTTCTGGTTGTAACCAAACAAAATCAACATATTCATTATCAAATTCTTCACCATCATATGGTTCTATAGGAATTGGTGCTAATGGTATAGGAATTCTATTATAAAGAACATGAAGAAATTTTAATATTGGTGTTTTATAAGATACATCTGTTTTAAAAGCAAAAGTAATATCTATTTGTTTAGATTCATTAGACCTTTGTGGACTAACCATTGCAGCAGTTAATAATAATTCATTATTAAAATCTTTCATCTCTTGGATGGTATTAGCTTTAGTATCTAAATCACTATCACTTAATGATGTACTTGTTACTTCACCATCATTTGAAAAATCAAAATAATACCAATTATCCCCTAAGTCATTACTAAAAACTAATTTAATTTGAGTATCATCAAATAATTCAAATTCAGATATAACTTCAACAATATCATACCAATCATCTATCTTAATATTTAATAAACCAGTAGTGCCAATCTTAAAAAATGAACCAGTTTCATATATAGGGGACATATATGTATAGTCTTCAAACTTTTCTACCATTGAAGGATAATCTGACATATCATTTTTTAAATCATTTAATTCAAAATGTTCATTAAAATATAAATCGTAAATATAGTCTTGATAAACATCAAGAAATTCATCTTTAGTATATTCTGTACCTTCTATAATATATTTTGAACATTCAAATTGCATATGACCCGGCAAACCATAATGAATTACCTTCCCATCATCATAAATTCTAGTAGTACTAAAGTTACTATCTCTTACATCTCTATATTCAGAAGCTGCATTACCAGAAGCAACTAAACCTTGTTCAAGAAATTCTATCTCTTCTGTTTTTAATAATATACTTCCACCTGTACCTAAATTATCTAATTCTAAAGTAGAAGCCTCTAAACCTGAATTAGCTATAATTTGGGATTGTGCATTTTTAAAAAGTATTTTTGGTGTTTGGATAATTACAATACCACCTCCAGAACCACCTTTCATATGATAAGGTCTATTATACCTTTCATTATAAGGAATAGTCCCACCAATACCAACATATATTTTTCCATTTAAATCATCGGATACTGCATCTCTATTTGAAGCTGTACTATCTTCTTCAATGCCCATCCCATCAATCCCTGGCATACCCGGTGTTCTAACATCATTATAAACACTAAATATACTTGCACTTCTTGTGTCACGATATTCTTCTTCGGCATAGTCATCAGCTCTATATCTACCAGTACCTAATTTAGAACCACCAAAATAATATTGATGTAAAGTTCCATCGTACCTATAACCGTATGCACCAATATTACCCATTTGGTTACCAATTCTAGCATTATTACCTAATGTTACTGTATCTGTACTTTTAATAAATAAAATACCTTTTGGAGGAGATACTACATAATCATCCCAATGAGGTACACTTACAACTACATATTCATTATATAATTGAATAAAATCTATATCATCAAATATTTCTAAGTTTTTATATTGGAGAACTAAAGTAGCACTATTTGCAGTATTATTTGAATAAGTACCATCAGGTGTATTATATAAAATATAATGTGTCCCATCATCATCATTTACAATTTCCTTTACAGTAACAATAGCCCAATCACCACACTCATCAACATACTCTTCTGATTTAGCATGTTTCTTATATATAATAAGCTCATCATTAATATTAATAGTTCCTAATGAATACCAAGCATTCCATAATACTGGTCCATATATTTCATGGTCTTGAATTAATTCTTCAAAATAAAAACAAGCAGGATTAACATTAATAGTACTTCTAATATCTGTTAATCCTAATCTACCATCACCATAAAAATTATCAGTATTTGTATTAGAATTAGTATTATTTAACATAACATTACCATTATTTGATATCATAATACTAGCTTTATTTGTAATGTTATATGAATCTATATTATAAATTTTTTCGTTTTCTTTTTTGAATGTATAAGACTTATTCGTTAATGCCATAAAATCTCCTTATTATCAATATTTATAAGGTGATTTTTAATAATCTATAATGTATGATATCCTATCTCTGTACCAGTCATTTTAGATTTTATAACATTCCTATTTGCATCTATTGTGATAACATTCCATATAGTTTCCATTGTTTCTAGATTTTTTTCTTGCATTGAACATATACTTCTTGCTAAATGTTTCGTACTTCCTCCAAATGCAGTTTCCATATCTTCAAATGTCCAATATTCATTATAAGGACTTGGTGTTATAAAATGTTTTATACCTTGTGGTATTAATTGAAAACATAATGCTTCAATATTTCCAAAATTATCTTTATATACTTTTTTCCAAGTTCTACCATGGTCATGATTCTCTACAACTGTTTTACCATTCTTTAAATACATTACCCATCTAATATTTGGTATTGATACTTCTTTATTCATTTATTTCCTTTTTAATAGTTATATAATATATTAACATTTTCATCTTTTAATAACACTTCAGCAAATGTTATTTCGCTACCGTCTACGGTATAATCTTCATCTTCTGTTAAGTAGATACCAGACACAAATATTTGTATATTTAATGGGTTGTTATGAGGTAGAGTTATTGTGTCTTCAGTACCATCCGAAATGAATTTATATTTTGTTTTCAATACAGGGATATCTATATGTACCATAATACCAACTTTTATAAATATTTATAAAGGTAACCATGTTAATAGAGATTTTTACAGATATTACAGATACCATAGAAGTTCAAGAATCAATAGATTTAGATTTAGGACCAGTTTGGGTTTTTGTAAATGGTACGATAGCTTATGAAGATGATTTGACTATAGATGATACTGTAATAACATTACCGGAATCCATAGAAACAACAGATGAAGTTCTGGTTATGTACAATTAGTTAGTATATATTCTTGAAGTTCATCATATGTATTGCTTCGTTTAACATTATTAATTAAACTTTCTATTTTTCTTTTATTTAATTTTTTATATGTTCTATATATTTCATCATCTAAATATGTTACTTTATCTCCATATTTACTCATATTTGCTTTATATAGAAAATAGTTTAAAACTGTATATTTTGTCATTTTTATTCCTTAATTCTTAGAAATAACTCCCGAAGGAGTTAAAACTAAAAGTTATTTGATAAATCTTGTATTTGAAGTTGATGTAACCATATCAATTGGCATATAAATTACATTTTTATTATCTTTTAGATTTTTAGCAATTTCCATTTGAACTTCAATTTTCTTTAATTCAATTAAATCTTTAGTTAATCCTGAATTAATCATTTTATTATAATCCCGAATTTGTTTAGCTTCTAGCATTCTTACTCTGTAATTTGCTTTTGCTACTTCTTCACGACCTTTAGCTTTTGTTAATTCAATCTGAACTTGTGCTTGTTCCTTTTCAATCTCCATTCTTCTTTGCTTAGCTGCTTCAATAGCTTCTGTAACAATTTTTGGATATTGAATATTCCCTAAAGTAACATCACTAATTTCGATAGGTAAGCCTTTTAATTTTGGTTTAATAGCATTATATAATTCTACTGTAATTCTTGCATAATTAGTATTAACCTCATCAACATTATAATTGGAAATTACTTCTCTAGCTGTATTTAATACAACCATCTTACCATAAGTATTATATACTTCTGTTGTAGTAACAATATTATCATTCATAGGCATATCGTTAAATAGTGCATTAATTACTTTTTCATCTGTTGTAACTCTTCCACGAAATACAATTTCTGCATTTAAAGTTAATTTATCTTTCAATAAAACTTTAATAGGTTGAACGAATTTTTGTGTTGTTGTTTGAATTAAGAACAGTTTTTCAGGTGTCCATGTAAATGTAGCATCTACCCAAACTTTTGATGGTGGGTAAACTTCTGGTTGCCATCCATTTTTACCAAGAATCTTTCCTTTTGTACCTGCAGGTACTTGTTCATTACATCCACTAAACATTAATATAGTTAAAATAGCTAAGCTTAAAATTTTTTTCATAAATTTCCTTTATTTTAAATCCTCATCAGTAATACCCATCACACGAGTATTTTTAAACGAATCGTCTTTAACTATTTCTGGTAACTCTTTTGTATTTTCAATTTGTATATTTTGAATTTTGTTAACACTATCTGTTGTTGGTTGAATTTTAAATGGTGATACTAAAGAAACCATAAAAACAACAATAGCTACAATATTCCAAAATGTATTTTTTAATTTATATAATATAGCTTTGTATATTACATAAGCAACTAAAATTAATTTAAATAAATAAATTAACCAAAACCAATGAATTATAAATTCCACTACACAAACTCCTCAGGATGGTTTTCTTTATAATTATAATACTTATGTGTACTATCTGCTTTGCCAAGTTTACTATAAAAATGTTTAGTTAAACTTTCGCTTTTTAATATAGTTAATTTATTACCATAATCACTAATGCATACATAATATGTATCTAAAACATCAATAACAGTTAAGTTTCCTGTTTTTCTACCGTCTTTTGTAAATAATATATCATTTACTTCTATACTTCTCCTTTTCATAATTATAATAGAATTATCCTTAATAAATAATTAAAAAGGACATAAGTGTATAAATCTGCTAAGAAAGGTTGGTATAAGATTATTAATCCTGATAAATTTATAAAACCAAAAGATAATTATATGAAATCATTTAATGAAAGTGATGGTTTTAATGTTGAATATAAATCAGGGTTAGAATTAAAAGCTTTTAGATTTATGGATGCTTCTCCATCTGTTAAAAAATGGAGTTTAGAGCCTTTTCCTATACAATATATTAAACCAACAGATGGTATGATACACAGATACTTCATAGATTTATATGCTGAATTTAATAATGGTAGTAAGTTTATAATTGAAATTAAATCTTATAATGAAACTATCCCACCTAAAAAACCTAAAAAATTAACACCAAAAACAGAAAATAATTATAGAAGAGCTATTACTACCTGGGCTATTAATTCTGCTAAATGGAAAGAAGCTAAATTATTTGCTCGGGAAAATAATATGAAGTTCATTATATTAACAGAAAAAGACCTTTAAAATCTACCAAATACAGAATCCTCTGTTGTATCTAATACAACTTTACCTGTATTTTCATCTGGTGTAACTTCTGCTGCAGTATCTTGCTGCACTTCTTCATCTGCTAATTCTTGGAAATATTTCTCTAAGGATTCGTAATTATCTGCATCATTATCATTATGTTTAGTATCTGGTGCTTCTTGGATTAATTTATTATTATATGATACCAATGTAATTTTATATACATTTTTTCTATCGGATTGTGTGAATAAATTATTAATCCCAGGAACTTCAAATTCTATATCTGTAATTTCCATAATTTTATTATTAGGAAGTACAATTAAATTCCCTAGAATATCACTAAATCCTTTACCAGAATCAAAATCACCAAATACTTTATCTATTGTTTTTCTGGAGAAAAATAATCTAATATTTTCATTTTGAATTAATCCAAAATCTGAAAAATTAATTCCTATATCATCCCATGATTCTGAATTTTCTGGTAAGCACATAATTTCAAATGTTTTCTTTGAATCTGTTTTGAGGTGCGAATAATCACCGAATACTAAATCATCTTTGTTTATTTGTTCTGTTAATAATAACTTAACATTTACTCCGTATAAATTTATTAATTCGTCTGTTAAGTTATGATGAAGCTTGTAGTCTGCTTTCTTGCCAAGATTAAAATTCATTCTATAAACTCATCTGATGTTGGAACTGGAATAATATTACTGAGGTACATTTCCATGCTTTAAATTTAATATTTTTTTCATTTGTAATTCTTATCTTATCACCAGTTGCCATTAACCAACCTTATTTTTGTAATATTTATATTAGAGTCTTATTAAACTCTAAATCATCATAAGCATCAGAAAAATTGGATTTATACATTTCTTGAAGGATTTTATTTTTACTAGATTTCATAAGTACAAATATAGAATCAAAATCTTTAAGATTACACTTAATATCTTCTTCAGTTTCTATAATATGTAATTTATTTTTTATTCTAATAAACAAATTAAAATTATTATTTTTAAGGAATTTAATATGTGCTTTTATATTTGCTTTTGATAGAGCATTACCTGTTTCTATTTCTATAATATTTCTTATATTATTTTCAAGAATAAACGACAATACTTTAAATTGCATATTTTTAGGTCCATCAATTTTCTCTATATTTTTTATGTTCATAACCTTATTATTTTGAGTATATAATATATACATAATAATTTCATTATTTTTGTAAACAATAAAATAATTTTCATTAATAGAATATTTCATACTTGAAAATAAATTATATTTCTTTAATTTTAAATGTTTTAAATGTTTTAAAGTTATTTCCAAAGAATTTAATCTAGATTTTGATTTAGTTAAATCCCCAATATTAAATGGAGATTCTAATAACTCATAATATACCCTAGAAAAACTCATAATTTATTCGCCTTTAAGCTTCTTAATTAAATCAACAGTACTAATCACTTCAGAATTAATAGTTACATTATTTGTGATATTTTTCTTAGTTTCATCCGAACTTAATTTCTTAATATTTAATAAAACATTAGAGAATTCTCTATATAGATTACTTTGGACTTTAATTCCATTAAGTACAGCACTAGTTAATTCGGCAAATGCCATTGTATCCGAAGCTTTAGACTCGTCATCTGCATCCAACAAATTTAAAGTGGCAATATTCAGAACTCTTCTTCCATTATCTATAGTTTCTTTGAGAGTTTCTCTAGAATGTTTAAAATCCTCAGCCATTATTTCTAAAGTCATAACATCGATAGGGGAATAATCTTCTTTATGTAGTACAACTTCTTGTGTTTTCTCTTCAACAAATTCAACTACATCTTCTGCACATATTTCTTCAGCAATATCAAATTTCTTAGATAAATTATTAATTTTATCTGCTAAATTGTTAGCTTTTTTATCTATTGAATCTTTAAATGTACTTTGCATTTTTAAAATAATCCTATTTTTTGAAATTCTATAATGAGAATAGTGAACATATAAGAATCCCATTCATACATCCAAAAGGATTTATAATTATCATCTAATCTTAACATGATTTGTAACCTAAAATACTTGTTTCTTTAAGTATAAGATACTCTCCATCCATTAACATAATTTCCAAACCATCTTGTTCTACCCAAAGCACAGTATCTCCTGATTTAACAGATTCTACAGAAGGACCTGTACTAATAACAGTACCTGAAGTTGGCCTATTAATAATAGAATTATTATGGTCAGTATCAATAATAATACCACCTTCCATTAATTCACCTTGTTCTAGAGGAATAGGGTCAACCAATACAAAGTTTTGGAGAACTTTAAATTCTTCTGAAGTCATTGTTTTATTTTCTATCATAATTTTCCTTTTATACGAAACACTCAGGATGAGTTTCTTTATATTTTTCTAGTTTTACTTTTTCGTTTTCTAATTTAATTTTATTTTCATCTAATAATTCTTTATCTTTAAAATCTAATGGTGCAGAAAATAAAAAGTCTTCAAGTATTTTAATATTAGATTGAAGAATTTTTACCTGTAAAGAAGCATTATCTGTTGTCATTAGATTTATAAGATTGAGTATAACATAATTCATGTTCATCATTAGATGATTTAATTATAGTATCAACACAGTTTTTATTTGGTTCTATTTTATAAAGGGAATTAGATTTTTTAACATTTTTCAGTTTTGCAGGAAACAACCAACTAAACATTTTAATCCTTTAATTTATAATATATTATTTATATGTGTAATTCTGGATATAATTCTTTAATATCTTGATGTGTAAAATTATCAAAATCCATCGTAAATATATTTAAGAATGCCTCAGCTTCATTATATTCTTTAAATATAATATTATAATCTGATACTGATAATCTATATTTAATTATTTCCTTGTTTATATTAAACATTCTTACTTTCTCAATATATAAATTTTCTGTAATATCTTTCTTATAAATTTCAAATGCAGATAATTCTATCTCACTAGAATATTGTTTCTGCAATGGTGTATTATTTACTCTAGCTTTATTTATTTCATATTCTAAATTATAATTAGAATCCGGTATGCTTTTGTAAATTTCACAATATCATATCAAATCCCTACAAAGTATTTTACTTTTTTTAAAATAGTTTCTGCTACACCAATATGTGTATAAGAACTAAAAAATGTTGTTCTGAAACCATCTACAGATACTCCTCTTGTTATTACTGTTGTACCATCTAATTCTACGGAATTAATAACTTCAAATCTTTCTACAATATCTCTTAGTGTGTTAGCCATCTTTCTATCCTTCTTTTTATATGTAATATTGTAACTAAATATATCTTAGTTTCAAATTAAAATTATAAACTTTTAGCTATAAGTCTAATCTTCATTTTAGATGAATTATCCGACTATATATGATTAGGATTTGTTAATTTTGTGGCTTTAGAAATGATTTTATCTTCCTTTGTATTATAAATCCATACTACAATATCTTTACATTCAATCAAAGATTTCCATAACTCAACAGCACCTTCATATTGAATATTATCGCACATTAATTGATTAAATTTTAAGATATATTTATAAAATTTATTAGCAATACCTTTAAATCTAAAATCTGTTGCTACATGAACTGTTTCAATAACAAATGTTTTAGATTTTAGTTGCTTTTGTTTAGAATTTAAGTTTTTAAATTTAAAAGATAAATCTGCAATAACAGCAAATCTTTCTTTATCTTCATATTCTTTATAAAATTTACCTACAACATAATAATTATAGTCTATACTTCTGTATAATGACAATTTCTCTTTATTAATAGTAGTAAAATTATTCTCAATTAGCTTATAAAATTTTACCATACCTTTCTTTGATATTGTAGAAATAGTTTCAAAATTAACCTCCTCAAATGGAGCTTCCCCTTCATCTTTCTTGGTGATTCATTTAGATTTATAATTGGTGCATTTCTTAGAGCTATATCTAACTCTGTTAAATTTGTTTCCTCTAAAGTTTTTTAAACTCTTTAAACTTACCCATTTTATCTTCCTTTGTATCATTATAACACAATTAACTTAATTTTATATTATGTATAGCACAACTTTTATTTAATACTTCATCTATATATTTAATAATAGCTTTAATATAATTATAAAAAGTAGTCCTGGAACATTTAATATTTCTTTTAGATGAAACATAGGAAATAATTTCATTTTCACTAAATGTAATGCTATAACTTGGTGATGTGTTTTCAATAGTAATTATACTATTATCCCAATAAATGCTAATCTCTGTAATATTTGTTTTATAATCAGGAATATTAATAGAGCCAACTTCATATATTTTTTCGTATAATTCTTTAATTATAGGTCTTAGTAAATTATATTGATATAATTTCTCATCAAAATTGTTAACAATACTACAATTCCAAGCCACATGTTTTGTTTTTAAATTTCTTAGTAATTTCATAATAACTCCATGGCCATTTTAACATTTTCTTGGGCAGTTTCTAGTGTATCTGTAGAATCTTTATCATTTCGAAATTCAATAAATCTAGGATGCGATAAAGCATAATAATCATTATCTCTACCCTTTGTTAAATCATTAAATTGAACTTCAAATACTTTACCAATTAACTCATCTCTTTTAGAATTAAATTCTTCTAATAGTTTGTCTGTAAATCCTGAACATTGACCTTTAATTAGTTTATCATCTGTTTCAAAAACCATAGCACCAAAGGTATTAACTCTTTTAGTTCCTGCTTTACCTTCTGTAAAGCCTGTACAACGAACTTCTATAGAAACTTCCAATTTTAATTTTAATTGTGTTGGTGAAGTATGGTCTAGGAAAATATTATCTAAATCTTTTAAAATAGCACCTTCATAACCTTCAGACATCCACTCAGAAGTATATTTTAAAGCTTCATGGATACTATCTACATAATGAGTAGGGATTAATTGAATAATATTATTTTTTATAATAGCATCTGTAATAATTTCATTTAATTTAACCCATCTGTTAAGGTAAACTGTTTTATTCTTTTTATCTTTACCTCTAGAGTATTCATCTAATGTAATATAATCCCATAGTTGAACATAAACTCTTAATTTAGCTTCTTCATTATCTGAATTAATGATACCATTAGCTAAGGCTCTATTAGTTTCACCTTTAACTAATAATTCACCAATATAAACACCGTCAGGTAATGATTTAAATTCATTTACTATATGTAATAAACCATCTTCAACTTCACCACTTCTTGAAGTAATTGTAACATCTCCAGAATCTACAGTAATAGCTCTATAACTACCATCTGCTTTCAATTGAATAATAGCTTTATTTTTGAATGAAATTTTCTTTGCTGTTTTTTCATTATATGTAGAACATCTCATATATGGTGGTTTAACTATAAGATTTTTAAACACTTTATTAATTTGTGTTTTCCCTAAATTGATTCTTAGGTCACGATTAATGATTTTAATTAGGATTTCTGCATCATCCTCTGATAATTCCATTAATATATTATGTAATAGTTCTAATGCTTGATTGCCTGTTGTTTTTCTAGTACAAAAATTATTTTCAAGAACATCTAAAGCATCATTCAAACCTAGTGAATTTTTATGACCATTTGGAATTTGTACATTTTTCATTGTAATACCATATGTAAATGTAACTTTATCATAAGTCATTTTGAGAACTCTTTTTAATAGTTCATTATCTTTATGTTTTTCAAGTACAGTTATTTTATATTTAGAACCATTTTCTAAATTTAATTCCTCAATTATTCTTTTCATCTTTCTATCCTTATTCTTATATATTATATATTAAGTAGTGTTAAATACAACTTAATTATCTTTGTCTAATTAATCTCTCTAGTTCTATTTCAAGGTTTTCTAGTTTATCTATAATTTTATCTCTTTGATTTCTAGTTTTAGAATTGTTTAATTCTATTTCAAGTTTTTCTATTTGCTCTAGTATATTGCAGTAATTCATATTAACATCTCCGGATGATTTGTTTCTAAGTTTTGTTTAAATAACAATTTAATATTGGATAGTAATTCTTTCTTATGCAACTGTTTATATTTATTACTAAGACTTATAATCTTAGGAGTTAAATATTTATCATCTGTTAGGTATTCTTCACCATTTTTAATTATTATATTTATAGTTATAGTTATATTTCATACTAATATCTCAGGATAATAAACTTTTATATATAAATCGTATTCGTCTTTGGAAAAATCGGAATGAAAAGATTTAGCATATGGAGCACCTTCTAACGAAGTTAGATTATTATTATGACAATCAAAAATACCATCCACAGTTTCAGGAGCACCTTCTAACGAAGTTAGATTATTATTATGACAAT
>Ga0256837_1001020_pt1 | contig 20414 bp, 18 predicted proteins | sample 4562384metaG_FD_185976 | JGI IMG/M metagenome (GOLD analysis project Ga0256837, IMG submission 185976) | Hydrothermal vent microbial communities from Guaymas Basin, Mexico - 4561-384 | ecosystem: Environmental > Aquatic > Marine > Hydrothermal vents | place: Mexico: Guaymas Basin | collected...
GTGTAAGTGTAGTGTTGTGCTTTTGCAGTTCAAATCTTTGTAAAAACTTCATATGACACACTCTCGCACAAAATGAAAACTGTTGCCATCAAAAAGTCCTTTGTCACTGAGCTTGATATCTGGAATTACAAGCAGTGCCATAAAAGAGAGGGTCATAAAGGGTGCATCAAGCGGACTTTTAAGTTCTTCTTTGACAAAACAATCAAGTTGTTCATATTTTTGTGCAACACTTTTACCCTCTTGTGTGCTCATAAGACCTGCAACCTCCAAGGGGAGATGATGCACATTTTCTTCGCCATCGACGACGCATATACCTCCTTGAGATTGTATTATAGTATTGACAGCAAGGGCAACACTTTGTGCATTACATCCCACTGCTATGATGTTATGAGAATCATGTGCTACACTTGAAGCAATTGCTCCCTCTTTCAGACCAAATCCATGTACAAAGGAGAGTGCCGGTGGTGTGTTTGCGTAGCGGTTGGTTACGCTGATGATAAGTATATCTTTTACAATGTCAGTTTGCACAACTTCATTTACAACACGCAACTCTCGGTGCTCCTCTTTGGTGATAAGTTGCGTGTTGAGTGCATCTATCACTCTATACTCTTTACAACTCTCATGGAGTTGGAAATCGTGAATGGTTTTTTCTTTGGTATGAAAGTTGTTCATGGGATCTATTGTTATCTGTGGCAGGTGTTGCGTGTTGTTGGCAAAAACAATATTTCCATCTATAAAAGTGCGTAGGATAGTAAACTCTTGCGTGTTGTTTATTTCTATAAAATCAGCTTTGTCTCCAACACGCAACAACCCTACATCAAGATTATAATGTTCTACAGGATTAAGTGATGCAACACGCAACACATCAAAGAGATTATGCCCGTCATGAAGCGCACGAATGACAAGTTCGTTGATATGCCCTTGTACGAGGTCATTTGGATGTTTGTCATCGCTGCAAAACATAAGCATATCGGGATACTCATCTATAAGGGAATGGAGTGCTTCATAATTTTTTGCGGCACTTCCTTCACGGATTTGAATCTTCATCCCTTTTTTGATTTTTTCCTGTGCTTCTTTATAGCTAAAGGCTTCATGGTCTGTTTGTACTCCAGCTTTGATGTAGTTATTTAAACCCTCTCCAACTAATGCAGGTGCATGACCATCTATGGGTTTGTTGTATTTTTTGGCAAGGTTGATTTTTGTCATCATATCCTCATCTCCTGCAATAACACCGGGAAAGTTCATCACTTCACTTAAAAAGTAGATATCCTCTCTTTGTAAGAGGGTGTCTATATCTTCTGGTGTGAGTGTTGCTCCACTTGTTTCAAAAGGTGTCGCAGGGACACAGGGTGAAGCACCAAAATAGAACTTAAAACTACTCTCTTTGCCGTTTTGTATCATAAACTCTACACCCTTTATACCTAAAACATTGGCTATCTCATGAGGATCGCTCACCGTTGCTACACTTCCGTGTGTAACAGCAAGACGGGCAAATTCACTAGGGATGAGCATAGAGCTTTCTATATGGATGTGTGCATCAATAAAACCAGGAAGTATATAGGTATCATATTGTTTATCAGTTTGTATAATCTCACTAATGATCCCTTTTTCTACCGTTACTTTGGCAGGGTAGATTGTTTTGTTATGTATATCGATAAGATTAGCTTCTATTGTCATCTCATATCCTTTAGTTTTTTATCAGCTCGATTTTCATACTAGAGAGATTTTTATCCGTTACAAAATAGGCACTAAAACTTTGGGTATCGACGCTAAGAGTTCCCTGTGTTACGTCTTCAACACGCAATGTATAGCTTCCCTCTTCAAGGTCAGTGACAAGATGGTGCATATTTGTTGTTGTATTGTGAAGTGTATAGTTTATCGTGTTATGTAGTACCTCGTCACTACTGAGCATCACTACCCAGTCTCCTATGTGAACACCGCTATATGTTGAGGTTGTAATATGCTCAAAAGTATCGAAATTACTAAGATTACTATCTCCCATCTGTAGTACATTGAGTATGTTGAGTGTATCGGTGTCATTGAAATCTATATAACTTTGCCAATGTCGCTCGGAAGCATCTACGATCCATGTCGCAACACTACTCCATTGTGCTGTTTCATTGAGCTCATGGATAATAACATTGGCAGGTTCAAGAGTTTTTTGCAAAAGAGTGGCATTGCTATCTTGACTTTGTTGTGTAACGGTATCACCGTTTATGGTTGGTCGTTGCATAGCACGGAGTCTGTAGCGGATATTAACAGGAGTATGGGTGCGTACTCTATCAAAAACAACAATATAATCACCGCTATGAAAGAAGTGTCTTCTGTATGTGGCAACATTGGAGATAGGGTTGTATTCTGAAGTGTTATCATTCCATTGTCCATCTGCTTCAAGCATCGCATAGCTAAAGAGCGGTTGCGTGTTATGCTCATAGTGACGGGTGATTTGGGCTGATTTATTGGAGTCAAAAATCGCCGTACCGCTACATGAAATACCATTGAGTGTGCATCCGTTTTCTATCGAGAGGGTATTGAAAAAATCCCCATGGGAGAGTGCTTCATAGTTTCTTGCTCCTTTGGTTAAGAAGCTGCCGTTTTTATATAGTGAGAAATGCCCATGATCGGGGGATTGTTGATCAAGCGGTATAGAGCCGTCTCCCCGAAACTCACCCCATGTGGCATTATCCTCCCACGATGAGCGAAAAAGAACGAAATCAGGGTTATCAAAGAACTGCACCAAAGGGAGGTTTGCCGTATAGGGGTTTGTAGCATTGAGATCATATTTTTCAAAGAAAAGCTCCAAAAAATAGTCGTTGGTATAGCCGATATCTACCGCACTATCGTACCCTTTGGCAAGTGAGGCAGCCGTAGTGTTGCCCTCTTTATGGGCAAAATACTCAAGTATAATCATAGCACGACGCATCCACGGTTGGTTTGCCAAGATATTGGGGTCTTGCCATGAACCGTAGTCGGAGATTTTTTCTTTATTTGGTTCGGTAAGTGCGATAATGCCGTAAATAGTATTTGCCCAAAAATCTTTGATATCACTCTCTATAGTGCCAAAAGGGTACTCACACGCACTCTCAAGAGTCATTTGATAGGAGGCAATGCCTATAATGTCGGTTGAGGGAAAATATGCCATTCCAGTAAAATAGACACCCCCAAGTGCGGCTTTTATCATCTCTTTGTTGGAGATACCCCTTTGTGCATAGTATCCTCTATGCCAACCGTACCAACCTCTGTCTAAAAGTGTAGTTGCATTGACATCATCGCCGTAGAGGGCAGCACCAAAAGCCAAGTGCATCATACCCGTCAAGAGGTTTTGGTCACTATCTGTTCCTGAAGCATTGAGGTTGTAGTTTGTCCAAAATTTGTCACTTAAAGTGTGCATAGTATTTATATAGGTGGTTTTTCTTGCGTCACTCATCCCTGCATAGTCATAAAGCCAGTCATAAGTGAGTGCCAAAAAGTACCAACTTTGATGATCTGGATCACCGTAACGTGAGAGGTTGGTGTCGATATTATCCATAAGTTCGAGGGCTTTATCTGCATAGGTGCTGTTTTGGGTGAGGATATACATCAAAGCCAAAGGGGCTGTGAAGTTTTGGGGTGAAGCAGCAAAACCGTACGGGTCATTTGTGGAGTCGTTATCTATCATACTATCGCACATCGTTTTAAAATCTTGCCATCTTTGAGTATTAGCGCTTTGTTGTGCCCCAATATCGTTGAGCCTTTGTGTACTCAGCCACATTCTTGGATGGGATTTTGTTGGGTAGTACTGTGATGGAAACGCATCATTAAAAGAGATATTTGTATCATTGGTACTATTTGTATCGTTGCTCTCTTGTGTTATTGGAGGGGATGCAGTGCTAGAGTCACCTCCACCAGAACACGCAACAGTGAAAGTAAGGATAAAAAACAACACAGAATATATTAATCTTGAATAAATCATCACTGAGCCTTTTTTTTATTATAACTCTTTTAGTTTGAAGTAAATATAAAAAAATCTTACTTTTTATAAGAGAATTTTTGTTAAAATGAGTATATGAATAAAAATAATAGTATTTTCTCAAAACCTTTTTTGGATTCATTGTTTTTTACACAGAATAAATGGCATCAGCATGGTGTTTTGCTCCATACCTTGCGTGTTGTGTACTACACACTTAAAGATGGTGAATTTAAAATGTTGGCAGCTGCATTATTACATGATATAGGTAAACCTTTTGTTGCTTTTAAAAAGGATGATGAAGATTGGGAGTTTGATGAGTGGAGTTTTACAGATCATGAAGAAAAAAGCTACCAAATCATAAAAAACTGGCCTTTTCTAAGTGATTACACCAAAAATCTTGTCCGCTACCATTATCTTATACGTGATATAAAAAAGGCAAAAAAAGAGGACTTGGAGCGTTATGCTCAAAAGCAACCGATTTGGGATAGTCTTGATGATGATTTCAAAGAGGATCTTAAGAGGTTTTTGAAGTATGATGATCTAGGAAAAGGGAAAAAGAGACGAGATTAATCACTAGTTGTGTGATATAATAATACAAAAGGGTGTAATAATGGCAGAAATCGAGACAATAAGACAAGAGAGTGTAAAGACAGCTATTGAAATAGCGATAAAACTTGGGATTTTAGTTCTTATCTTGTTTGTCTCTTTTTTAATTGTAAAACCTTTTCTTCCCATTATACTATGGTCGGTTATCTTGGCTGTGGCATTTTTTCCTCTTGTTGAGTCTTTTTCACATATGTTTCATAGTTCCAAAAAAAAAGTAGTTATTGTACTAGTGTTAGTTTTTAGTACAGCCCTTCTTGTACCTACTTACTTCATTTCTGATAAAGCGATTGATTCTGTTTCTCAACTGACCCATGTGGCTCGTAAAGGAAATGTATCTGTGCCATCACCACCTGAAAATCTCAAAGAATGGCCACTTGTTGGTGAGAGTCTATATACGGGGTGGGAGAGTGCATCACAGAATCTAGGGGCAACTCTTAAAACATTTGAACCACAAATCAAAGTCATTGCTTCAAAAACTGTGGCACTTTTGGGTGATGCTCTGCGTATGATACTGTTTTCAATTATTTCTGTTTTGATTGCTGCATATCTTATTACTCAAGATAAAAAGTATGCTCAGGTTTATACAAAAATATCAACAAGGCTCATTGGTGAGAAAGGGCAGGAGTGGGCAAAGCTTACAGTACTTACAATTCGAAGTGTTGCTAGTGGTGTTATTGGAGTGGCAGTAATCCAATCTTTCCTTGCATTGGTAGGACTTGTTGTGATGGATATTCCTTTTAGTGTAGTGATTGCACTTGGTGTAATGTTTTTAACTATTATGCAACTTCCTACTATCATCCTTATTGGACCTGTGGTTGCACTTGTTCTTAGTCAAGATACTTCAACATCAGCTATTGTATTTAGTATCTATATGTTGATTGTAGGTGCTATTGATGGTGTTCTTAGACCTTTTTTGATGGGGCGAGGTGTTGATATTCCCATGGTTGTAGTGCTTGTTGGTGCTATTGGTGGGATGCTGTTAATGGGGATGATAGGGCTTTTTGTAGGTGCTGTTATCTTTGCACTTGCATATAAACTTTTTATGTTATGGTTAAGTGAAGATAACTAAATGCAATCCTTAGCAAGGCTCAAACACGCAACAGCAGCTTCTTTAAGTGTTGTTATCGCTTTTTTATTTCCAATGTATTTTGGTATAAGTGATGTTTCGAGAGTGCGGCTATTACGGTTATGGTTATTGCTGCAAACGATACACTCTCAAGTTCTCTCTCTAAGGGTATCTATAGTATACCATCACATGTTAAGTTGCGTGTTGGAATGAGTGCATCAATTGTTATACAAAAGTAGTATTTAAATAAAAGGTTGAGGTTGTGCGACCTCATACCCTTGAGCATAGTCAACACCCATAGCTTTTACATATTCATATACCTCTTTACTATGTACATATTCGGCAATGACAGGGATGTTTTTTTGATGAGCAAAGTCTAAGATAGTTTTGGCAACAACTTGAGAGTTTCTATTTTCAAGAATATCTTTAATATAGCTTCCATCTATTTTAATAAAATCGATATTGAGATTGTTTAACTGTCCAAAATTGGAACACTCTGCACCAAAATCATCTATGGCAAGCTTGCATCCGTAATCATGAAGTATATTGAGTGTCTTTTGTATCTCTGTATGGGTGGAGATACTGTTGTTTTCTAAAATTTCAAAGGTGATTCTTTGAGGGTCAACTTGATATTTCTCTAGCATATGGGTGACAGTCTGTACAAATCTTGGATGTTTGAGATCGTAGTCGCTGACATTGATTGTAAAACCATAGGATGTGTCAAGAGTTTTTTTACATGCCTCTTTGAGCATAAGTTTGAAAATTTCAAAGAGCTGTCCGCTGTACCTTGCTGCATTTAAAAAATGGAAAGGGGAATAGATTTTGTCTTGATACTCGATTCTGACAAGTGTTTCATATTTTTGGATTTGATTTGTTTGTATATTTTGTATGGGTTGAAAATAGGCATGAACCCTTTTTTCTGCCAATGCTTCACGAATCCTCTCTGTCCAAATAGAATTGTTGTGTATTGTTCTAAGAATATTGAGATCATTACTGTATTTTTTTACATTGTTCTTACCGTAAAGACGAGCTTCTTTGAGTGCAAATTCCGCTTTTTGGAGAATGTTCCCATAATCATCAAGAACGATACCTACCGTTGCAGTTAAATGGATCTTCTCATGATTGACTATAAAAATGTTTTTAGAAATGACATCTTTGATTTTTGAGATCTGCCTTTCGAGGTATGAAACATGTTTATTGAAACAAAGGATGGCAAATTTATCAACTTCAAGATGGAAAATTTGAGCATATTTGGCATATTGATGAGTTAAAAACTTACTAAATACCTGTAGAACTTCATCTCCAAATTGAAAACCTTTATTGTTGTTGATAATACTAAAATCATCTATATCGATAAGGATAAGAGATTTTTTGCCATCTGTTCCAAGTCTTTCAGAGAGTTTGAGTCTGTTTGGCAATCCTGTAATCTGATTTGTTGTCATTTTTTTATAAATGGCATTTTTACTTTCTCGAAGATCTTTAAACTGTTGGTACTGTTTAATGGTGGCTCTAAGAGTGGGAAAGAGTTCTTGAGTCTCTAAAGATTGACGATCCCTAAAGTCATTAATATCATAATGTTCAATGACTTCATCAATAAGGCGAGGTGCATCATCACTATCAATGATAATTAGGCGCATATCAAGATTGTGTAGTGTGGAGCGGATATAGTTTACAAGCTCAAGACCTGAATTTGGCATCGCTAAAGAGATATCTATAAACGTAATGGCTATATCGTTGTACTTTGCTATGAGATGTTTTGCCTCGCTTGCATTGTGGGCATGTAAGACTTTTACTTTTTTTCCAAACAATACCAAGTCGTTGATACTATCATCGATAAGCCTATGAAGCAATATATCATTATCAACAAGTAATATTTCCCAGAATTTAGTAGACATCTTTACTCCCTGTGTAACATCGATTATAGGATACGTTAACTTAAATAAAACTTTGATTTTATCACTCATAATTTATACTAAAAGCGTGCTATAATACGACTATGAAAAAATTTGCACCGATTCTTATACTTATCGTTTTTGTTCTTATTATAGTTTTAGTGTTCTTGTCACTTTCAAAGTCACAAAATATGGTTGTTATCAAAGAGGGAAACACGCAACGTGTTGCCTTGCCTATGGAACTTCACAAATATCAGGATTCTTTTTGTGGTATGGTGATAGATGATTTGACCTATGCTTCGCAGATTGTGGCTCCTGATGGAAAAACATGGTTTTTTCATGACCACGGAGATTTTGTTAAGTGGCTCAAAGACAAACCATTTGCCAAAGATGCTGTTATCTGGGTTCATGCTATCGATACAAACAGATGGATTGATGGCAAAAAAGCATTTTACACACGAAATGAAGTTACACCTATGGGGTATGGATTTGGAGCGTATGAACATAAGAAAGAGGGTATGATTTCTTATGATGAGATGCGTTTAAAAACTTTGCGTGGTGAAACAATGCGAGATCCAAAAATCAGAAAACAGCTTCTAGGCATATAATGGAAACTATCAATATATTAACCATTATCAGTATTGCATTTTTAGGCTCTTTTGGGCATTGCATAGGGATGTGTGGCGGCATTGTCCTTGCATACTCCACCATAAAGGTCTCTCCTGAAAGCTCCAAGGTCTCCAAAAGTGTGGCACATCTGCTTTACAACTTTGGGCGTGTTTTTACCTATACACTCTTAGGAGCGATTTTTGGTGCTATCGGTGGTGTGGCAACTTTTAGCAATACAGCAAATGGAACACTTCTTATCATCGCAGGTGTTGCCATGATACTCGCTGGACTTTCACTTATGGGAAAAATCAAATTTTTAACCCTTATAGAACATACATTCTCCTCATCATCTGTTTATAAAAAAGCGTTTCAGTCTATTTTACACTCAAAATCAAATATGAGCTTTTTTGTTTTAGGGATGTTAAACGGTCTGCTTCCTTGTGGGTTTGTTTATTTCTTTGCTATTACAGCAGCCTCTACTGCGAGTCCTTTTTATGGTGCTTTGGTGATGTTTATATTTGGTGTCAGTACGATTCCAGCTATGTTTTCACTTGGATTTTTATCCTCTTTGGCAAGTGCAACAAATTTTAGAAATATGATGATGAGTCTCTCAAGTGTGGCGGTTATTTTATATGGTGCGTTTACCATTTATAACGGATATGATTATATTAGTAACCCTTTAAGAACGGTGCAAAAGTGCCACTAAAATTATGAAAATTTCAATACGAACCAATATCCTCATTGTTTTTATAATCTCAACATTTACTATTGCTGCTATTTTGTTGTTTTCTCAATACTATTTTAGTAAAAAGTTGGCTTTGGAAGAAACACAAAAGAGTTTTGAGCATTTGGCACAAACACTCTCAAAAAAACTTGCTGCTCAAGAGTATGATATGAAGAGGGTGATTGATGTAATGGATGATAAAAATCTTTTTTTACAACCTATCTCGTTTGATATACCAAAAACAACCATAAAACATTTAGTCGATATTATAGAGCTTAAACCACAGATTAAATCTATTTTTTATGTAGATACAAAAGGCTCTTTTTTTGAGCTGCTCTCAATCAAAGAAGATACTTTATTTAAACAATATGAGATGCCTGAAGCAACACAATGGGTAGCGATTGTTATAATAAACGATCAGGAAAAATATATCTACTTTGATAAAACACTTCATATACTTGGAAATTATATCTTAAAAAAACATTATTCATATAGTGATAAAGAGTGGTATAAAGAGGCTCTTAAAAGTGATGATGTTGTTATTTCCAAGCCATATATTTTTAGTTATTCAAACAAAAGAGGTTTGACCTATGCAAAAAAGATAGCACAAAAGAGTGTTGTTGGTATTGACTGTATGCTTCAAAGTATTTCACAAATGCTTGATATAAAAGAGTTTTATAGCTCAACAGAGATAATTTTAGTGGACCAATATGGTAATTTCATAGCTACAACACGCAACACGCAAGAGCAAAGTAAAAAAGTGTATGATATCTCACGTTCAGATAAAACAATGGTTGTTCAAGAAAATGGCGCTTTTATGTACCAAAACATTACGAGACTACAAAATAATGACTATATGATTATTCAAGTATCTATGGAAGAACTTTTAGCACCCTATAAAGAGAATCTTTTGTACTCTTTGAGTGCTGCTTTAATCTTAATATTACTCTTTATCCCTGTTATTTTTATGGCAACAGGTTTCTTGGTTAAGCCTGTAAAAAAGTTGATTTTGCAAAATAAAAAAATTGCACGTAGAGAGTTTGATAAAGTTCAAAGGATTGAAACCAACATTATAGAGTTTGATGCACTTTCACGCTCTTTGGTGGAGATGTCACAAAGTATTCAAGAGTACCAAAACACGCAAGCCAAACTGCTTGATTCTATTATTCAGCTTATCGCTGAGGCAATTGATGCCAAATCTCCCTACACGGCAGGTCACTGTAAAAGAGTACCAGAGATAGCACTTATGCTTTTAGATGAAGTAAACAAATCACAAAAAGAGCCTTTTAAAGAGTTTGAAGTTATTTCAAAAGAGGAGCGAAAAGAGTTTGAACTCGCTGCATGGCTTCATGATTGTGGTAAGGTGACAACACCTGAGTATGTAGTTGACAAAGCAACAAAACTAGAGACCATCTACAATCGTATCCATGAGATAAGAATGCGTTTTGAAGTACTGCTGCGAGATGCAATGATAGCACGATGTGAAGGTAAGATTTCACAAGAAGAGTTTGAAGAGCAAAAAAAACAGCTAGAGGATGATTTTGCATTTATAGCAAGTGTCAACCTTGGTGGAGAGTTTCTTAGTGAAGAAAAGATAAAAAGAGTTCATACAATAGCACAACAAAAATGGATGCGCTATTTTGATGACAGGCTAGGTTTGAGTGAGAATGAATTACGACGCTATATGCAAGAACCATCTTCTTTGCCAGTAGAAGAGCAACTCCTTAGTGATAAAGAGCATCATAAGATATTCAGAGAAAACTTTGATTATGAAGCGTATGAAAAGGAGGGCTTTAAAGAGGAAGTTCCTGAGTATCTTTATAATTATGGGGAGATTTACAATCTTTGCATAGCAAAAGGAACTCTCACACAAGAGGAGCGATACAAGATTAATGAGCATGTGATTATGAGCATTAAAATGCTTGAGAAGATTCCATTTCCACCATATTATAGTAAAATTCCGCAGTATGCAGGACGACATCATGAAACACTTGATGGTACAGGATATCCAAAACGTTTAAGTGATAAAGATCTAAGCATCCCTGAAAAGATTATGGCAATAGCTGATGTTTTTGAGGCCTTGAGTGCGAGTGACAGACCTTATAAAAAAGCAAAAAAACTTTCTGAAACACTGAAAATTATGGAGTTTATGGTGAAAGATAAACAGATAGATGGGGAACTTTTTGAACTCTTTGTTGAAAGTGGTATCTACAAAGAGTATGCGAAAAAATATCTTAACCCAGAACAAATAGATGACTAGGTATAATAAAAAAAAATTTAAAGGTGTTTTGTATAATGAAAAGCTCCATTACAGAAAGTATTAAATCTCTACCACCACTCTCTAAAACTATATTTGATATTAATAAAGTGGTACAAGATAAAGAGGCTGGCATTAATGAACTTGCTAAAGTGATAGAGAATGATCCTATGATTGTTGCCAATCTTTTAAAAGCTGCCAACTCTCCCCTTTATGGATTTGGAAAAGAGATAACAAGCGTTGCTCAAGCAGTTTCACTCTTTGGAATGAATATGACACGCTCAATCGCCATAGGAAGTGGATTGAAAAAACTGCTCAATGTTGATATGCAGCCTTATGGAATTTCAAGTGATAAATTTGCTGAAATATCTTTACTTCAAGCGACATTGATGATGAAATGGTACTCTCAAATTGATGAGCAAAAAGCACAAAATCTTTATCTTGCTGCACTTTTACAAGAGACGGGAAAAATTTTAATAGCAAGTGATGTGATACAAGAAGATGAAGCGATAAGTTTTGCCTCTGAGATTGAGATGACAAATAATATCGCACAGGTTGAGAAAGCCTATGTTGATGTTACAAGTGCAGAGGTGACTGCAGTGGTATTTGAACATTGGGGATTTGATAGAAAATTTATTGAGATGATCCGTTTTTCAGATGCTCCACAAAATGCTCCACAAACTATTTATGAACCTGCTATGGCTTTGCATATAGTAAAAACCGCATTACCAGTGAACAAACCTTTTAGTGAAGTAGCTATCAATTTTGCTCTAAGAAAAGCACGTGATGCAGGGTATGATTATGAGATTCTTGAAGATGTCATCGATGATATGTTAGAACTTATGGAGCAAAATTGATGTCAAAAACAGTTACGGTCATAGATACATTTGGCTTCTTTTTTAGAAGTTTTTATGCTTTGCCACAACATCTTAAAACCAAAGACGGTTTCCCTACAGGACTTTTAACAGGTTTTACAAACTTCATCTCCACTTTGCAAAAAGAACACGACAGTGACTATATTATCTTTGCGGTGGATTCCAAAGGGGATACATTTAGAAATGAGATAGATGCAAACTACAAAGCCAACCGCCAAGCTCCACCACCAGAACTCACCATGCAGCTTCCAGTTGCCATAGAGTGGATTAACAAGATGGGATATAAAACCTTGGGCAAAGATGGTTTTGAAGCAGATGATATGATAGCAACAGTTGTCAAATGTGCCAAGGAGAAAGGGTACAAGGTGCGTGTGGTTTCACACGATAAAGATCTCTATCAGCTTATTGATGATGATAAGGTGGTGATTGTTGATGCCATCAAGCGTAAAAAAGTGAATGAAGCTGCGTGTTATGAGAAGTATGGTGTAACTCCAAAGCAATTTATCGACTACCAATCTATCTTGGGTGATAGTGCCGATAATGTCCCAGGTGTCAAGGGGATAGGAAAAGTTGGTGCTGAAAAACTGCTCAAAGAGTATGGAAGCCTCGATGTTATTTATGAGCATATAGATGAGATAAAAGGGGCGATGCAAAAAAAACTCTTAGCATCTAAAGAACAAGCCTATATGTCTAAAGAGCTTGTAACATTGCGTGATGATGTCTTTGAGTGTGATGCGTTTGATTTTGAAGAGTATAAGATGGATATTGACAATCCGTTTGTAAATATCTATGATGAGCTTGTCAAGTATGAACAAAATGCGATTTTACGAACACTTCATGCCAAAAAGATGGTTTCTCAAGAGCAACAACACGCAGCTGCACAAAAAGCACAAGAGATACAAACCCAACAAGAGGAGCAAAAACTCTCCTTTGAAGCTGTACTACTTACCGAGGAAAAAGCACTCAACGAGGTACTTGCACAACTCACCCCTACCACAGTAGTAGCGTTTGATACTGAAACAACGGGGCTTGATTATGAAAAAGACAAACTTGTAGGGTTTAGTTTCTGTTTTGATGAGCACAAGGCGTACTATGTACCATTTGGACACTTTTACCTTGGTGTGGGTGAACAGGTGAGTGAAGATGTCGCCAAAGAAGCGATGAAAACACTCTTTAAATCGTTGGTAGTTGGGCACAATATCAAGTTTGATCTCCATTTTGTGACACGATTTTTAGGCTTAGAATCTCTGCCTATCTACAGTGATTCTATGGTTTTAGCATGGCTTATCAACCCAGAATCGGCACTCTCTCTTGATAAACTCTCAGAAAAACTGCTTCATCACCCGATGATAGCATTTAAAGATACGGTTAAAAAAGGGGAAAACTTCTCAAGTGTCGAGCTTGAAGATGCGTGTAAATATGCAGCGGAAGATGCTTTTATAACACGCAAGCTGTATCATCTCTTTTTACAAAAGCTTGAACTCCAAGATGCACTCCACCTTATCAAAGAGTCTCAAGAGGTGGAAGTCCCTTTTATTACCACACTTTTAAAGATGGAAAAAGCTGGTATAGAGGTAGATAGTGCCTTTTTAGAGCAGTTTTTATCTAAGGTGCAAGAAACACTTGAAAACTTAACTAAAGAGATATATGCGTATGCTGGGAGTGAGTTTAACATCAACTCCACCAAACAACTTGGTGTTGTGCTGTTTGAAACACTGGGCTTGCCTGTGGGTAAAAAAACAAAAACAGGCTACTCAACAGATGAAAAGGTGCTTAACTCTCTTAAAGACAAACACCCAATCATCCCAAAACTCTTAGAATATCGTGAGGTGTATAAACTCTACTCCACCTATATAGAGCCACTTTTAAAACTTGCTCGTGAAGATAAGAAAAGTCGTATCCATACCTCATTTGTCCAAACAGGAACAGCAACGGGGCGACTGAGTTCCAAAAACCCCAACTTGCAAAATATCCCGACACGTACACCACTTGGGGCGCAAATCCGCCGTGCATTTGTCGCAGGTGAAGACAAAAAGCTTATAGGGATAGACTACTCCCAAATAGAGCTAAGACTCTTGGCACACTTTTCACAAGATAAAGTACTAGTCGATGCCTTTATGCATGACAAAGATATCCACCTCCAAACTGCTGAGGTACTCTTTGGTGCACAGGAAGCTGCCTCAAAGCGAAGTGTAGCTAAAACAGTAAACTTTGGACTCCTTTATGGGATGGGGCAGAAAAAACTTTCCGATACCCTTGGCATCACCACAAAAGAGGCAAAAGCTATCATAGAGAAGTATTTTGAGTCGTTTCCAACGGTAAAGCACTATTTTCGCTCAATTGTTGAGAGTTCAAAAGCCAAAGGCTACATAGAAACGCTTTTGGGTCGCAGACGCTATTTTGACTATGAAAATGCAAGTCCTATGTTTAAAGCTGCCTATGAGAGGGAGAGTGTAAACTCTGTTTTTCAAGGAAGTGCGGCAGATCTTATCAAACTCTCTATGAATAAGATACACAAAATGATAGAGGATGAAAATCTTGATGCCGTTATGCTGCTGCAAATCCACGATGAGCTTATCTTTGAAGTGGATGCAAAAGATGCAGAAGAACTTGGCAAGAAGTTTCAAGAAACGATGGAAAATATCAAAAAACTCAATATTCCACTTAAAGCATCGCTTAATATTGGTGACAACTGGAGTGAATTAAAATAATTTAATATAACATTTAATATAACATAGGTACAATGACTTTATAAGGAGTTTCTTATGAGAGTTGCTACTTATCTTTATACAAAGGGATGGAACAAACCCTTTGACACCTCTTTGGATGGTGTAAATACACTTATTATGATATTTGCAAGTTGTGATGAGCTTTTGGTTACGACTGCTTTGAGTCAGCTTCTTGAGAGCTTTCAACACGCAACAGTTGTTGGTGCTTCTACAGCAGGTGAAATTTATAATGATGAATATTATGTAGATGCTATTGTTGTTTCTGTTATCGCATTTGAACATACCTCCTTGCAAACCATCTCTTTACCTTTACAAAGCACTGAAAAATCTTTTGATGATGGTGTAAAGATTGCAAAAAAACTTTATAATGATGATATGCGAGGCATATTTGTACTTTCTGATGGATTGCAGGTCAATGGATCACAGCTTACTCAGGGACTCTCTTTTGTTGTTGGATCGAGCGTTCCCATTACAGGAGGGCTTGCTGGAGATGATGACAGGTTTGAAAAAACATGGATAGTTGTTGATAAAGAGATCAAAAGCGGCTATGTGTGTGGTGTGGGGTTTTATGGAAAAAATCTTCAGTTTAAACATGCTTCCAAAGGGGGATGGGACAGACTTGGTCTGCAAAGGGTTGTTACAAAAAGTAAAAACAATGTTCTTTATGAGCTTGACCATCAACCTGCATTAGAGATTTATAAAAAATATTTAGGAGATAAAGCAAAAGAGCTTCCAGCAAGCGGTTTGCTCTTTCCTTTGGAACTTAAAGAGGACGCAGATGCAACCGAGAGTAAAGTGCGTACCATTTTGGGTGTGAATGAAGATGACAACTCCATCACTTTTGCAGGAGATATCCCAGAGGGGCATTGTGTCACACTGATGAAGGCAAACTACAACAGACTTATTGATGGGGCAAGCGGTGCTGCTGAGAGTCTTGATTTTTCCAGTTATCATGGTGAGGAGATACTCTCCATAGCGATTAGTTGTGTAGGTAGAAGGCTTGTGCTTAAAAGCAGAGTTGAAGAGGAGTTGGAAGCTGTTATGGATGCGATTCCTCCAAAAGCAAAACAGATCGGTTTTTACTCTTATGGTGAGATTTCACCTTTGGCATCTGGGAAATGTGACCTGCATAATCAAACAATGACATTAACTATTTTATGGGAAAGTGATGCATAGATTTCTTAAACGACAGTTGAAAAAATTGGGTTATACTGATGGAGACTTGAGCGAAGAGCAGTTTCAAACATTTTTAGAGATGTGTGAGAGAGCTTATGTGGATGCGGATGAGGATAGAGCTTTTTTGGAGCATACATTAGAGGTGTCTTCAAAAGAGATGCAAGAACTCTATGCTGCGCTTGAGAGAAAATCACGAACAAAACTTGCACAAAGTGAAGCACGTTTTCGTGAACTTGCACAGATTGATCCTCTTACAGGCATTGCAAACAGATTTTCATTAGAGGAGAGGTTGGCATCACTTATAGCATACTCAAAAAGAAACCATCAGAAGTTTGCTTTATTGTTTTTGGATTTGGATCATTTTAAGTATATCAATGATACTTTTGGACACGATTTTGGGGATAAGCTTCTAAAAGAGGTTGTCAAAAGAATATCACCAGAACTTCGATCTGAAGATATTTTTGCACGTTTGGGCGGTGATGAGTTTGTGATCGTCTTTACTAATGTTACAGAAAGAGATTTATATAAAACTGTTGAAAAGATATTAATGCTTTTTCGAGAGGCATGGAAAATTGAAAATCATTTACTTCATGTTTCTACAAGTATAGGTGTAGTGTTTTATCCAAAAGATGGCATAAGCACTGTAGAGTTGCTCAAACACGCAGATATTGCAATGTACACTGCAAAAAATCATGGACGTGATAATTTTAGTTTTTTTACAAAAGAGCTCAATGAAAAAGTAACGAGAGAAATAGAACTTGAAGTTGATATGCAAAGGGCACTTCATGATGGTGAGTTTGAACTCTATTATCAGCCCAAAGTGGATATCAAAACACAAAAGATTATTGGTTCAGAAGCGCTTATAAGGTGGCATCATAAGAAGTTTGGACTCTTGTTGCCTCTAGATTTTATCCCTATTGCTGAAAATAACGGTTTTATTTTAAAACTTGGGGAGTGGGTCATAAAACAGGCTTGTTGTGATATGGAGGATTTTAACAAAGTGAGCAAACAAAACCTTCATGTTTCTGTCAATGTTTCTACAGTGCAAATACGGATGCAAACACTTTATGATATGATAGAAAAATACACACAATCTCTAAAACCATCACAGTTCATTATAGAAGTTGCTGAAGAGGTTTTGTTAAAAGATGAAGCTATGTTTATTGCTATGCTTAGTAAAATTCGTTCTTTGGGAGTAAGAATAAGTATGGATAATTTTGGAATAAACTACTCCTCTTTAGGGCAACTTGTAAAGATGCCTATTGATAGCTTGAAAATTGACAAAATTTTTATAGAGAGTATTTCAGAAGATGAAAATAATGAAAAGATACTCATTAAAACTATCATAGCGATAGCAAAAAGTTTAGATATCTGTGTTATTGCTGAAGGTGTAGAAAAGGAATATCAGGTTCACTATTTAGAGCAAAATGGGTGTCAATACTATCAGGGGTATCTCTTTGCCAAACCAATGCCAAAACAAGAGTATATGAAACTTATTTCGTAAGTTTGTAGATAAAACTAAACACTTCAGCTATCGCTTTATACATCTCAGGCGGTATTTCTCTATCAAGTTCTATTTTTGAGAGCATCTCAACGAGGTCTTTATCCTCCTTGATGGGGATATCATTCTCTTTTGCTATCTCTATAATCTTTTGGGCAGTTTTTCCTTCCCCCTTGGCAGTGACTTTGGGTGCCGTATTTTTTGCGGCGTCATATTTGAGTGCAACAGCTTTTGGTTTCATACGCTTACCTCAAATCCACACCCTATATCTTTGTCCAAACTTTCATACGCTTGCGTGTTGTTTTGCACAAAGGTGATGTTCTTTGGTGTTATGCCAATGGAGAAAAGCTGCTGTTTGAGTTGTTGTATATTTTCTTCCAAAAGGGTATGAAGCTCTTGTGATTGCGTGTTGATGGTGATGTAGAGTTGATCTTTTTCAAATAGACCAAGGCGTAGTTTTACACTTCCATATTTTTTGAGTGTTAGCTCAATATCGCAGATACTTTGTTGCTCATTTTGTTTTTTTATACTGAGTGAGCCATCTTCGAGCATATCCCACTCATAGGGTATAAAAAGTGTTTGCGCATTGGCAAGAGATGAACTAAGCTGAAAGTAGTCTATTTGCAGCAGCAGTTTATCTATATGTTTGAGTATGTCTGTTTTATTTGGTAATGAGGTTTCATTTATCTCTTTTTGTGCAGTGAGTAAAACAGCTTTTAAATCGTGTTGGAGTGAGTGGTCGTTTTTGAGTTTGTTTTCTAAAAAAACACCAGAATTTTGTAATTTGTTTTGAAGATTTTTTGCATCTATATTATTTATATTTTGCATAAATTGGCTGAGTGTTGTTTTGAGTTGCGTGTTTTGTGGCAGCTCTTGAAGCAGTGTTTTGAGTGTTGTTTGGGTATCGGTTAAGTTTTTGAGCGTCGGGTTGTTTTTTAAAAGATTTAAAAGGATTTTATCTTGCGTGTTGTTTTGGAGTGTATCTTTAAAAAGTGAGTTGATAATATCACCAAGCGTTTTTGCACTGCCATTTGAAAGAGTCTGAAGCTGCTCTTTTGTAGCTCCATCAAGTATTTCCCTAAGAGCTTTATTAGTGTTTGGTAAAATGATTTTAAGTTCTTTGTTGCCAATGTTTTGCGTGTTAATCATAGCTTTAGTATAACATAGATTATATTTTATGTTATAATTTTTGTAAAATGATGAAGGGGTTTTTATGCTCACATTACATATAGAAGATAAAAAAATCGAAGATATATTTTTTAACGAATTTCATAGTAATAAAGAAAAATTTTTTGAGTTTATTCAACAAAGTTATGAACATATGAAAGCAACACATCATAGTAGCTCAGATAGTAATGAACTTATAAAGTTACAAGAAGATTCTATGGCAAAAATATGGAACAGTAATGAGGATGAGGTTTGGGATGAACTATAAAAGCGGAGATATAGTTCTGGTTAAGTTTCCATTTACAAATTTAAAAAAATCGAAAAAAAGACCTGTGTTGGTTATAAAAGATACAAATGATTTGAGTGATATCATCTGCTTTCAGATCACTTCCAATGGAAGGTGTTCCAACATTTTGGAAATCTTAAACAGTGATTTACAAGAGAGTGTTTTTTCATTGGTTTCCTATGTTAAATATGATAAATGTTTTACACTCAACAGTGAAATAGTGGATAAAAAAATTGGTAAAGTATCATCATCTTTTTTGTTAAAATTAAAACAGCTTTTTTGCAATGAATTATAAGGAAAATTATGGATAAAAAAATACAACAGATTTTGGATATGTGGCACAAACATTTTGAAAATGAAGAGGTGCAGTACTCAGAGTATGAACCTTCTGATATAGAGTACTTTGTGGGGTGTATGCTTTATAACCATTTTGCATTTTCAAAAGCACATTATAATTTAAAAACGATAGATTTGAGTTACGATTTTTTAACAAGTTGCGGTGATGCGGAGTATGAAAAAGCAAAAGAGATTGTAGCGTCATTGGTGTTTGATGATGAACATGAAAAACTTGCTTTTTTACAAAATTATATCCAAGAGGCAAAAGCTAAATACACTCAACCTGAACTCTATCTTTTAGACAGACTTGATTATCATGTTAGTGCCATGGCCGAGCGTTATGAAAAAGGGGTAGATGTAGAACATATTGATTTTCAAAACCCGCTTTTGAGAAAATAGAATGAAAAAGTATCTTATCACCTCAAGGGAACACTATACCGATACTCCAGCGGTTTTTCGCTCCATACTTCAAGAGAGTCTTAAAAAACATCTTCCCGATTTTGCACTCTATCGTGATAAACAAAACCCCCACTACAACACGCAAGCAGAACATTTTTTGGATGTGTGTAAAAACTTTTATGGCTTAAAGGCTTTTTTACATCAAGATTATCTACTCGCATCAAAATTAGGTGCAAATGGAGTGCATCTTACATCGCAGCAGTTTGAAGAGATTGCAGATGCAAAAGCATTGGGATTGGAGGTAATTATAAGTACACATACTCATGATGAGGTGTTGCGTGCTCAAGCATTAGGTGCCGATTATGTTACTTACAGTCCAATTTTTACAACACCCAATAAAGGAGAACCAAAAGGGGTAGAGGATTTAGCTGCCGTTGTTGATATGGCTCAAGTGAAAATCATAGCACTTGGTGGTATAATTGAGTCCAAACATATTGAAGCTATCAAAGAGAGTGGAGCTTTTGGCTTTGCTTCTATAAGGTACTTTTACTAGGATGTGATGATGGAACATAATCTGTGGTTTTACTCAGCAATTATTCTCTTTTTTGTTGTTATTGCGAAGTTGCTTTCTCAAAAAACTTCCACAGTTGATGTTTTATGGTTGATTGTTCTGGGTTCTGTGGGTGTAAATATCGGTATCCTTCCTGAACATAATGTAATTTTGGAAGCCATAGGTGACTGGGGTATCGTTTTTGTGATGTTTGCTCTTGGTTTTGATGAGGATCTAAACCATTTTATCCAAGGGCTTAAACGCAGTTTCGGTATAGCTGTTATCGGTGCCA
>Ga0256837_1001021_pt1 | contig 20410 bp, 19 predicted proteins | sample 4562384metaG_FD_185976 | JGI IMG/M metagenome (GOLD analysis project Ga0256837, IMG submission 185976) | Hydrothermal vent microbial communities from Guaymas Basin, Mexico - 4561-384 | ecosystem: Environmental > Aquatic > Marine > Hydrothermal vents | place: Mexico: Guaymas Basin | collected...
TCTTGACCATCACTAGCCTCATCAATCGTAAAAATATTATCTGAATTTTCTTCCTCATAATCTTCTAAAAGAAGTCTAAGAATCATTCTGTTATTAGCATTATCATCTACTATTAAAATATTCAATTTTTAGCCTTTTAATTTGTTTAACAACTCATCTACACATCTGCTATAATCTTTTAAACCCTTGGAGCGTTTTTCATCTAATATAATTGGTGAGCCAGACTCAAACTGTTTTGCAAGCTTTATATCTACACCTATAGGGTCTAAAACTTTATCTGAACCAAATGATGTTTTAACTTTTGCCAATGATTCTTTATGTTCATTTATATGTGGATTAAACATAACTGGCAAGATATACACATCAGCAATCTTTTTACCCAACTGTGAAGCATTCTGATAAACTGCACGCATCATTTGACCAACAGCTACTACACCTAAATGATGTGGTACAAACGGTATAAGGACACTATCTGCGACTTCTAAAGAATTTTTTAGCAAGGCATCAAATGTTGGTGGAGTATCAATAACACAATAATCAAAAAAATCAGCAATATTTTCTCTTTTAAAACGACTTTTTAAAACACCACGTAAATCTGAGTATTCATAAACATCAAAAAATGCTAATGCTGGAGAAAGTGTTAAGTTGTCATGTACTGTTGGTATGAAGGTTTCACTAAGTGTATGACCGGTGAAAATTGAATGAACGCCTAAGTCTTCACTAGGTTCACAACCAACACCTATGCAGGCATGACCTTGTGTATCAAAATCTAAAAGTAAAACTGAACCATGTTTAGCTAAGCCAGAAGCAATATTTACAGCCGTAGTTGTTTTAGCTGATCCACCTTTACGGTTACTAATTACAATGGTTTTCACTAGTGTCAAATCCTTCTAAAACTGTTTGAAAAAGTTTCTTTTCTTTTCCAAATTCATAAGAACAAGCATAACTTTTTTGATATGCAAGTATTAGTTGTAGTATTGCTAAATGAATATCATCACAGTCATTAAAGTCAAACTTAACTTCATCACCAGCATTTCCTTGTAAAAAATCTCTTAATTCAACAACATCATCTTCGTAGATAACTGATGAAAATGTTGCTGTTTTATTATCATATACTATTCCCATGACATCCCCTTAATCTGGTAATTTTATTGTTTTAATTATATTTATCAAAACACCATTTAAATCCAATATACCCTCAAAATTTAAAAAATCATTATTTGAGACATCTTCATCACCACTCATAATATCACTCTCTTGAATATGTGCTATATCTTCTATTTTATCAACTTTTACAGCAAAATTAGAGCCATCATTCTCATAAAAGATTAATTTTTGTAAAGAGTTAGATACTTTTTCTAATTCATAAATAAAGATATCCATATCTCCCATAGTATTATTAAATACATCATCTAAACTAATATCTATGATATTTTTAGCTTCTTGCTTATCATATTCATATACTTCTAAAGCATGTTTTCCCAATTGGTGAAGCTTATTATGATTATTTATTAAATCTTTTAATACTTCAGACACTTTATCATCATAAGAATTAAAATCATTTAACCACTTACCAAGTTCACATATATTTGGGTCTGTTGTTTTACTAAATTCTTTACCATTTTTTATTGATGATTTCAACTCATTCACCCACTCTTGATGAGCTTCTTTTAATCTTGTAAAGAGAACAATAAGTTCATCATTATATGTTGGTAAACCTATCAATTTTCTAAAATTTAAAATCTTTATTACAGAATCTTCATAAGACATCATTCCATCTATATATGGATGTATATTTGGAATTAACGTAAGTTCAACTGACTGAATAATTCTTTGAACATTCTCAATATTTAGTGCATATTTATTATTGTCTACACTAAAAACTATTAAATCTATCATATTAAGCTACCTCGATTTGCTCTTTTAGCTTTTGACTTATCCCTAAAAGACCAATAGGGTCAATTGACATAATTATTTGTCCATTACCAAGTAAGGCAGTCCCTGAGAATAATGGATGATTTTCCATTATTCCTACAAGTGGTTTTTGAACAACATCTAGTTGACCTAAAAATTTATTTACAACAACAGCAAGAAGATTATCTTTAATATTTAAAACAACTATTGAAAGTGGTTTACCTTCCATCTCTTCTTCATCAAGCATAGATTTTATAAACAGGAGTGGTATAACCTCTCCACGAATATAAACAAATGGCTCATTATGTAAGTATTCTATCTCTTCACGTTCTAACTTAACAGTCTCACTCACACTATCCATAGGGATACCATAATGAATATCATTCATATTGATATGAAGTAGTGAAGTTACAGCTAAAGACATTGGGATTGATAAAGATATAACCGTCCCTTGATTTGCTTTAGTCTTAATATTGATAGTTCCACCAAAACTCTCAATTGATTTCTTAACAACATCCATTCCCACACCACGACCTGAAAACTCTGTAATCTCTTCTGCCGTTGAAAGGCCTGGAAGTAGTACTAACTCTGCCATCTCATTCTCAGAAAGGGCATCTATCTGTTCTGGTGTCATAAGACCTTTCTCAAGTACTTTGCTAGCTACTCTTTCAACATTTATTCCTGCTCCATCATCTACAATTTCTATAACAATTTTATCTGACTGAGCATATGCTTTTAGAGTTACTTTACCAGATGGGCTTTTACCTTTTTGTTCACGTACATCGGGCATCTCTATACCATGATCAAGTGAGTTTCTCATAATATGTATCATCGGATCGGCTAACATCTCAATCATATTTTTATCAAGCTTAGTTTCTCCACCATTCATCTCTAGTTTAACTTTTTTACCAAGTTTTTTACTTATATCACGTACAAGTTTTGGATAACGGTCAAATACATATGAAATTGGTAACATTCTCATACCCATGATTAAGTCTTGAAGCTGTTCTGTTAAACGATTAATAAAGATATACTTATCCATAATTTCACGTTTAATAGTGTCATGTGTCATCCCAATAACATTATCAGCTAAATAAGGAAGTGAATTTTTAGCTACAAGGAGTTCTCCAGCTATATTCATAAGATTATCAATAGATTCTTGATCAATTTTTACAGTCTTTCCAACTATAGTTTTTTCTTTTGATTCTGATTTTTTTGTTGGTAATTTAGGTTTAGTCGAAACTTCATCATCAACTACTTCTACTTTTTCAATAACTTTTTCAGTTCTAACTTCTTCTTTAACTACTTCTTTCTCAATTACATCTTCTTTTACTTCTGCAGTTGTCTGAATCTCTTCTTCCTTAGCAGATGTTAAACCTAGACTACTTTCGAGGTATGTTGATATCTCTTCTTTAGTGCTAAAAGTTGGAACTGAAGAATCTATTCTTCTTAAACTATCCATCATTGAGACTATTCTTTGAAAATCATCATCATTTTCTATATATTCAATAGCTTTATATTGCTGTTCTTCTATTGTTTTTATTGTAGCTTTTGTTTGTTCATTTAACTCTTTAGTTTGCGAAGTTTCATTAGCCTCATTTGAACTATTATCTTCAACTTCTTGTGTTTGAACTTCCTTATCTTCATTCAAAGTATCAGCATTTACATCACAAACATATACTTCACCCTTATATAGATTTTGAAAAAAACCATTTAATTTAGGTAATTCATCTTCATTAATTAGTCCAGCTATATCTAAAAATCTATTTAATTGTGCAAACTGAAGAGTATCAGCACCTACTAGTTCAAGTGAACGTTCAACCTCATCTATAACAGAAGCTAAATCTAAATCTTCAGCGATAGATGATAACTCTTTTAGAGAATCTAACTTATGTCCTGTATCCCCAGAATCTATAGCTAATAAAGAGCTAATATCTAATGGTAAGAATGTCAATTCATCAATAAAGTTAAAAAGTGAATCTTCAATCTCTTCATAAGATGCATCAACTATAGCAGTTAATTGTATTTTCAATAATAAACCATCTTCATCTTCGGTACCACTTAGAATTTCTTTCGTATTATCTAAACTCATACATGAATGAACTCCAAGTACTTTATCTCCAAGTAACGAAAGCGTATAGATAGGATCATTTCCATAAACCATACATGATTCATCTACATCAAAAACAATTGCATAAGCATTTGAATTAGAACAAAACTCTTCATCAATTTTAGAATTTTTAAATAATATAGGATGATTTTTAACAGAGCGAAGAGTATTTAATGGCATATTTATTATAGAAGATGCATTATCAACAAGTGTAAATGGCATATTCCAAACTGCTTCACTCTCTGCAGTCTTACCCATCTGTGCAGAAAGTTCTGAAACAATTTGTTCTACAGTTTGTGGGTCTGCATCGACTATTCCTTCACTCTCTTCTGCTGCTTCTATTAGATTTAACACCTCATCAAAAGCATTATAAAGAGATTCTGTCATACCATCAGCAAATTCTATTCTTCCATCTCTAAGCATATCAAGTAAATCTTCTGCATGATGAGTTATATCTCGAACTGATTCAAAGCCAACTATTCCACTACCACCTTTAAGTGTATGTGCCGCACGAAATACAGAGTTTAAAAGCTCTGGATCATCCCCACCAATATCTTCAATATTTTGATCAATAAATGCTAAGTTTTCTCTTGCTTCACTTAAAAACTGTTCTAATAATGGATCCATACTATCTCCCTTAATTCTTTACCAAAATATCAATATATGCTTGAAGTACATCAGGCTTAATAGGTTTTGTTTCAAATAAATTTGCACCAACTTTATATGCACTTATCTTGTCAGCATCTTTAGCCTGTGTAGTAACCATAATAACTGGAACAGTTTTATGATTATCTTGTTTTCGAAGATCTGCTATAAATGAGTAACCATCCATAATTGGCATATTTACATCAACAAGGTAAAGGTCTATCTCTGCACCTAAACTTTTTTCTAATGCTTCCATACCGTTTTCTGCTTCAACTACTTCCATACCCATTGACTTCAGTATAGAACCATGATAATTTCTTACTGTTTTTGAATCATCTACTACCATTATTGTTGACATAATATCTCCTAAAAAAATTCTATTTCATCTTGGTCATTTGAACCAAGTTTACCTGAAAATGCTTCTCGTCTATCTTGGGCAATTGTTAGTGTACTTTTTAACTTTGCATTTAGTTTTTCTAAAGATTCATTAACAATCTTTTCATCAGACTCATATGCATTTTCAAAAATATTTATACTTTGCTGTACACTTTCAATAGCCTCTATACTAGCTGTTAGTTGTTGAGCTATTATATCTTGATATTGCAATGACTGTGCAGCACTTTCATCTAACTCAATACTATTTTTTTCTATAAATGAACTTAACATTATCATTGAGTCTTGAGACATCTTAATTGTGTCTTGTTCAACTTCTTTAATATGTGTTAAAAGTTCATTTATTGAAGTTAGTATATTCATTTTACTCTCCACTATGCTAGTCTTAAAACTCTTGTAATTGCTTGTTTTAATTGAGCAGGATTAAATGGTTTAACAATCCAACCAGTTAGCCCAAGAGCTTTACCTTTTTGCTTAAGTTCTGTTTTTGTTTCAGTTGTTAACATTAAACAAGGTGTTCTTGAAGTAGAGCTAACTTTTCTTAAAGCTTCTAAAAATTCAAAACCATTCATAACAGGCATATTTAAGTCTGTTATTATTAAATCAGGTGTCATTCCTGCCTCTATCTCAGCTAAAGCTGTCTGTGCTTCTGTATATTGTTTAACTTCTATTGGCATAGAATTTGTAACCATTCTCGTTGAAGCTAAAGCTGTCTCAGAGTCATCTACAAATATCACTAATGGCATATTGTTTTCCTTATTTTAAATTTTATTTTTGATAAATTAAACAGTTATCTACTTTTTTTGCTGTAAAAACAGATACTATTCTACTCATATACTCTGCATGTCCTAAAAGAACATAACCACCAGGATTTAGCATGTCATAAAATGTCATAGCTACCTCTTTTCTAGATGCATCATCAAAATATATAAGCATGTTTCTAGAAAAAATAACATCAAATTTACCAAGTTTTCTCATTTGTGTTTTATCAAAGATGTTTGCTACTTGAAAATCAACACTACCTTGTAACTCTTCACCTAACTCATAACCTAATGCTTTTTTATTAAACCATTTATTTAAAATATTTTTTGGTATTGCATGGATTGATCTATCAGTATATTTTGCTTTTTTAGCTTTTTCAATAACAGTAGAGTCAATATCTATACCAACTACTTCTATATCTCTTTTTTCAACAATATCACCCTCTTCCACAATATGAAGTATCATAGAATAAGGTTCTTCACCAGTTGAACATGGAGATGAAAGTATACGGATAGGTCTTCCAGCTGGCATTGTTTCATGAAGTTCTGGCAATATTTTGTTTGCTAAAACTTCAAACTGATCCTTTTCTCTAAAGAAATAAGTTTCATTGACAGTTACTGCATTCATTAACTCTTGAAACTCTTCACCATCCTTATCATCAAAACGAAGTTTAAAAAAATATTTTCTAAAATTATCAAACCCAAGTTCATTTGCACGTTTGTCTACATATTTAGCAATTTTATCAAAGTGTTTATCTTCTTCAAGATATATTCCACTCTTTCTATAAACAAATTCACCAATTTTTGCAAAATTTTCTGCTGATAAAAGATATGCCATCATTTAGCCTTTAATCATTTTAATAGCGCCATCAACAGCGAATTCAACATAAAGTTCACCTTCAAACCTAGTTTTAAGTGACTCTAGTAGTTCTATATCTTCAACTTCACCAATCTCGCCCATATAATCAACAGCCGTCATGGCTACATTTATATCTTCTTCATCTTCAAGAAGTTCTACCAACATATCACGAGATTCAGCAAAATCAACATCACCTAAAACATTTATAGCAAAGATTCTCAAGTCTCTATCATCACCGATTAAGAATTTAACTATATAGTACTTTATAGCAGTACCAAAATCTCTAAGTATTGAGATTCCAAGATTTCGGATATAAGCATTGTCAAGCTTTAAAAGATCCATAATATCTTCAATAGGAGCATCTTCTGGATCCATACTTGATATAACACTTGCTATCTTAGTTAATACCTTTTTATCTCTTGATTCATTGCAAATTAAAGATACTAAATATTCTGGACCACCAGGAAATTTTACAATTTCTTCAACCGCATAATCTTTTTTACTACGATCTTCATTTGTGCTACAAAAAGATTTAGCTTCTTCAAGACTAGAAAATGTTGGTAATTCTTCGATCTCTTGTTCTACATGTTTTTTTACTAAAGCCATTACCCTCTCCTATTTTAATGTTGCTATTTTTTTTAAAATATTCATAAAATCTAACTGTTCAGAAACACCACCACGATCATAAGCTTCTTTTGGCATACCATAAACAGTAGCACTCTCTTCACTTTCCCCAAGAGTATACGCTCCAGCCTGCTTTAACTCAACCATACCATCAGCACCATCATCACCAATACCGGTTAAAAGCACACCAATAAGATCTTTGCCATTAAATATTTTTAAAGCACTTCTCATCATTTCAGTTACACTCGGTTGGAAGAACTGACTACCTTTATCCTTATCCTCACGAATAACAATTTTTCCAGATGTTTTTTTAGCAAAATTCATATGAACTCCACCACGGGCAACATAAATATTTCCAGGTAGCAACTCCATGTTTTGTGCACTCTCTTGAACGTTTAATGCACTCGCACGATTAAGTCTCGTAGCAAAAGCAGCAGTAAATTGTGCTGGCATATGTTGAACTATACAAACTGGATATTTATAATTACTTGGAAGAGATGCACAAATTTGTTCTATTAACCCTGGTCCACCAGTAGATGAACCAATTAAAACAACCTTATCTATATCTCTGCTATCTGCTAAATTTTCAACTACTTCTTCTTCTCTTTGTGGACGAGCTCGTCTTTCTCTCTGAGCAGGTCTAGCTTTAAATCTTGCTAATCTTCTTTTTGGTATACGAGAAAGAGATTTTACTTTAGTCAATATGTCCTCAGAATTTTCTACTTTTCCAATATTCATAGTACCTGGTTTTGATATGTAATCAATTGCACCTAGATCAAGAGCATCCATCGTTATACTTGCATTTTCAGTTGTTAGTGAACTAACCATTAAGATAGCTGTTGGCTGTTTTTCCATAATCTGACGAACAGCTTCAATACCATCCATTACTGGCATATTTATATCCATTGTAATTACATCATATTGAGTTGAAGTAGCTTTATCAACTGCTTCTTTTCCATTTTTAGCAGTATCGATATCCATATCTAATGTGGATATAAGTTCTGTTAATTGTTTTCTCACTAATGCAGAATCATCAACTATTAATACTTTCCTAGCCACTAGTTATCCTTACTTGATATTATTTTTTCTATATCCATAGAGAGTACCAATCGATTACCATTATCTAAATGAAGTACGTGATTAAAGAAATCACCCTCTTGTTCTTTTAATTCATCTTGTTTTATACTTAAAATATCACTAATACTATCTACAATAAAACCTATTTTACTATCTTCTATATTACATATAATTATTTTAGAATTCTCATCTATTTTTTCTTCTATATTTAATATCTTAAATAATGAAACTATAGGGACAATTTGTCCTCTTATATTTATCATACCATTTATTGTTTCATCTGTATATGCAACACTTGTTGAAGGGATTATATCTATAATTTCAGCTACATTATTAACATCAAAAGCATACTCTTTTGAAGATAGTTTAAAAACTATCACTTCTGAATCATTTTCTTCAACTTCTTCTATTGACTTTAGACTATCTTTTGAATCTATATAAGCTTTATTTTTTTTAAAGATTTCTTCAATTATTGTTTTATCAAAAAATGAGATTAAAGAACCTTCATCATGTATTACACCAGAGATTTTATTTTTTCTAAACTCATCAGGCATATGCTCTATATCTTTATTTAGTACACTTTTTATATCAATAATTTCATCTACTAATAAACCTATTGCCTCACCATCTAATGAAGCTATTAGTATTCTATTTTTATCATTTCTAGTACTTTTAAAACCATAATATGAACGTAAATCCATAACAGCTACAAGTTCTTCCCTTAAAGTAATTAAGCCAAGTAGTTCTTTTGGAGAACCAACTATATCTGTAAAATTTATATCTGAAAGTATTATCTCTCTTAAAAAATCTATATTTAAAGCAAATTTTTCCTTTGCCATTGAAAAAATTAAGAATCTTGTACTATCTTCTTCTTTAATATTTACAACTTTAACTTTGCCATTTAAAACTTCTTTTGATTCTATGTTTACTCTATTTATTTTAGAAATTAATATTTCTAAAGATAAAACTTGAACAAGTACATCTTTATACTTATATATAGCAACTACTGCATCATCAGTATCTTCAATATATTCTATCTTAGTACTATCGACTTCTACTGTATTATAAACTTCAGACACCAAAAGAGCATTAGAAGAGTAAGACCCATTTAAACTCAAAAGTCTACTTTTATTAGCAGTTAAATCTACCTCTGGCATATCTAAAAGCAGATTTAAATCAATCATACTTACAATACTTCCAGCTAAACCACATAAACCTCTTGTTCCATATGGTCTTAATGGAAGTTCCATCAAAGATGGTACACGAGAAATTTGGTTTATATCTTCAGTAGATATTCCATAATTTTCATAACCATTTTTAATGATTAGTATCTCTTGGATTTGCATTTAATTAACCTTGTTGAAGCTCATCTGCCATTACAGCCAACTCTTCGACACCTTCACCAATATGTGAAACAGTCTCAATTATAAGTTCACTTGCTTTACGAGATTCCATCGCATTTCTTGCACTCAGTTCAACTGCTTTTTGAATCTCACTTATACCAATAAGAACCTGATCCATACCTTCAAGATTTTGATCATTTACAGATTTAAGTCCAGTATATCTATCAAGTAAATCTACAAGTAAATCTGTAATTTTAACTATATCATTAATAAGTACATCTATTGACTCTTGTTCAGCACCTTGTGAAGTAAGAAGATTTGCCCAATCAGTTTTAACAGTATCAATCTCAGAATTCATTGATTCAACAATATCATTAATCTTATCTGTATTACTTTCAGAGTCTTTAGCTAGGTTACGAATGTCAGCAGAAACAACAGCGAAACCTTTACCAAATTCTCCAGCACGAGCAGCTTCAATACTTCCAGATATAGCAAGCATATTTAACTGAACAATAGAATTAGAGATATTTCCAACTGTTTTATCAACACTTTTAGTCTCTTTAACTATAACATTTAACTCAGTTGCAGCACCATTACCTTGTGTAATTGAGTTAGTAAAAGAGTTTCTAATCTCACTTACAGTATTTTTAACAGCATTAAAAGATACTTTTAAAAGATCAAAGTTTCTTCTAGCAATCTCTATAAGTTTATCAATATCTTTTGCAGCTTCTATACCAGCTTCAATAAGTTCTTTATTATTTAGTGCTGATTTATTTGTGGTATGAGATGATGATTCTATTTGATTTAGTGCATTTGTAACATCTTCTAAAGCAGTTTGTATATCTTCCATACTTCCACCAATAGTATCAGCAGAAAGAGCAATATCTTCAGCTGATTTCATAGTATCTGTTGAGTATTTCAACTCTTCTGCAAGAGAAGAAAGTTCTTTAATATCATCTTCAGTTTGGGCTAGTGCATCTGACTGAATATCTATACCATTTAATGTTTTTTCAACTGAAAGTGCAATCTCACTAGAATCACGAGCAATACTTTGTGAACCATCATTAATTTTAACAACAAAATCACCAAGTCTTTGAGTATATACACTTACACTTCTAGCAGCTTCAACAGAATAGATAGCAATTTTTGTTAACTCTTCCATCTTTACAGCTAGTTCATTACCCTTTTCACCATTTTCAGAGATAGTACCAGTAGTATCACCAATGCTTGTAATAATATCATCTATACTAGATTGAATTTTTGTTACAAGTTCAGAGATAAACTCTGCATTTTTCTCACTCTCACCAGCTAAAGCACGAGTCTCATCTGCAACAACTGCAAAACCTTTACCATGTTCTTTTGCGCGAGATGCTTCAATAGCAGCATTTAAAGCAAGAAGGTTTGTTTGGTCTGCAATCTTAGCAATAAAACCAACAGCATCCCCAATATTTTGAGAACTTACTTTTAACTCTTCAGATTTAGTTGAACTCTCTTTTGCAACTATAACTGCCTTATCCATTCTTAAGACTGAATCATTGATTTTTTCAACTGAAGCCATAATATTATCACCAGTTGAAAGAGTTGAAGAGATTACTGTATCAATACTTGAGTTCATTCTAGAGATATTTGTGTTGATTCCTTTAACATTTGCTAGAGCTTGTTCACTTGCGCCTGAGTTTTCTTCAGCAGCTGTTGCGATTTGTTCCATTGAAGACTTAAGTTCTTCAATAGCAGATACACTTTCTTGTGCATTTTCTAAGATTGTCATAGATACACCAGCAATACTTTCAGAAATTTGCTGTTGTTTTGCTAAAGTTCTTTGTCTTCTTTTGTTATCAGTATTACCGTTAGATACCATTGCAGCTGAAGATGAAGTAGAGTGATTTTTTTTCATTAATGCCATTATAAATTCCTTTTATTTCTAATCTAATGTTGCGTAAAGCTCTTCAGCTTTTTTAATATCTTCACGAGAAGGTTTTACTCTAATACTTACATATTTAGTATTTCCATTCTTATCAATAGAGCGAAGTACCGTAGCATATACCCAATAGTATCCACCACCTTTACGAGCATTCTTTACATAACCTGTCCAAAAACCTTTTGATACTACATCATCCCATAAAGATTTAAAAGCAGCTCTAGGCATTTCAGGATGTCTTACAAGATTATGTGGTTGACCAATAATATCATCTTCTCTCATATTTGCTATTTTTAGGAACGAATCACTTGCATAGATTACAATTCCCTTTTCATCAGTTTCACTTAACAGATATAAGTCATTATATAAAACTTCACCATCGTCTAAGAATGTTAGACCTTCTGTGCTTATCTCATTATTTTTTTTTGACACACTAAACCTCCATATAGAAATCATTATTTGCATAAGCTTACTATTTAAACTCTAAAATTAAATTTAAACTTGTGATATTTTGTCAATTGTGATAAAAATAAGATGGAATTGTTAGGTTTGTTACATATGTCTACATGAATTGATATATGATTATAACTTTTTTTAATATTTTATGTTAGAGGGTAAGCCCATAAAAGGGCTTAAAGTGTAGATTTTGAACTAGATATTGTCGCGAATTGAAAGAGCATCTACTAATTTTAAGTAAGCGTCTTTATCTTTTCTTTTAAAGTACTTCATTAAACGACGACGTTGTCCAACTAGTTTAAGTAAACCAAGTCTAGATGCGTGATCTTTTTTAAAAGTTTTTAAGTGTTCAGTTAGTTCACTGATTCTTTCTGTTAACAATGCGATTTGAACTTCACTTGAACCAGTGTCATTCTCACCACGACCATACTTTGCTACAATTTCTTGTTTTTTAGCCGAATTTAAAGCCATAATAGCCTCCAAAAGGTATTTGATCTAAATTTATACATAATCGTATAAAGTTGAAGCGAGATTATACCAAAACTATATTAAGTCTGGTTTAGGCTCAGCAAAGTAATACCCTTGCGTATAATCTACCCCTAGTTCTTTTACTTTGTTAAACACATCTTCATTTTCTACAAATTCTGCTATAACTTTAATGTTAATTTTCTTGGCAAAAGCCACTATAACTGATGTGATAATTTCAGAGTTGTTATTGACTAAAATCTCTTTTATTATTGAGCCATCTATCTTAATAAAATCAGGTTCTAATCTCATAAGATACTCAAAGTTTGAATATCCTGTCCCAAAATCATCAATAGCAATCCTGCAACCAAGAGCTTTAACACTACTTATAAACTTTTGTATCTCTTCAAAATTTTCTATACTTTCAGATTCAACTATTTCAAATATAACTCTATTTGAAACATGATATATATCTAACATATCTAATATATAATTATGAATCTCTTTATCTAAAATATCATCTATACTAAGGTTTATAGAAAATTCTGCATCACTCTGTCTAAACATTTCAAAACTTTTTTGTATTACTATTTTTGTTATTTGTTTATATAATTTTGATTTTTTTGCTATATCTAAGAAAAAATATGGACTAATAACTTTATCATCTTCATCTATTAATCTAACAAGTGATTCGTATTTATTTATTTTTTGGTTTGAGTTATCTACTATTGGTTGATAAAATAAAACTATTTTATCTTTTTTAATCGCTTTTTTAATTTTTTTAGTCCAGAGCATATTGTTTTCATACTCTTTATTTAAACTCATACTTTTGTCATAAACCATAATATTTTTAGACTCTCTTCTAGCTACTTTAAGAGCCATATCTGCAGTCATTAATAGTTTTGTTTTTTCTTCAAAAGATATACTAATGGTAGTATTTAAACTTACAGTTTCATCATTTACTTCATACTTATAAGCGTTGATGGCTTTTGAGATTTCTTGTACTCTAAGCACCACATTATGGGACTGAACATCTAACATTAGAATAACAAACTCATCTCCACTAACTCTAAAAAGTTTTGTATTATTATTCTCTGTACAAATACTTTGAAGTTTATTTGCAAATTTAACTAAAAGTGTATCTCCAAAATCATGTCCATAAAAATCATTTACTTGAGAAAATGTATCTATATTTATAAGTACTAAAGATATTTTGTCATTTGCTTCTATACTATGAACTAAGGCATTTCTATTTTTAAGCTTTGTTAGTCTATCCACAATAGATATATTTTTAAGTTCATTAGTTCTTTTATGAAGTTCATCTTCTAATCCAATATGTAAACTTGAAAAAAATCTAATCAAATAAATAGATATTATGGTCACTATGCTTATAAGGATAAAATCATAAATAAGTGAACCATAAAATTGTTTATCAAATACAGCGTTAACATGTTCCATTGGTATTTTAATACTTAAAATTCCTCTAACTTCACCTAATTTATAATCATATGCTTTATCATATTTTTCAGATATAAATTTTGGTGCGTCTTCTTTTTTTCCATGACATTTCAAACATTTATTTTCTATTTTTAGTGCTGTAGCATACTGATAGAAAGTATTTTCTTCATTAAAGTACACTTTTGCATCTAAATCATTTTTAAAATACTCAATTGCTTTAAGTTCAAACTCATCTGCCTGATTTTTAGGATTCCGAGCCCTATCACTTACCGTATACATCTCTACATGTAGACGATTATTTTTTGAAAAAGTTGATGATATCTCTTTTGCTGAATATGCTGGTAAACCTTTTAATGTATCTTTATCAAGTTTAATAATCTTATTTAAATACAATGATTGATAATAAGACCGATGAGTCATATATAGAGAGTCTATTAATTTAGATTGTTCAAATATAAAATTTTTAACATTATTTTTATTTTCATTATAGTTAATATATACCCGCACAGAGGCCATTATGAAGAATAAAATAGGAATAATAATTATAAGTTTTTTAGATACAATTTTATAAGACATAAAACATTATACATCTTTTTTTTATATTTTAAATTAAATCTAAGATTCAACTTCTTTAGCTATAATCACTCTTAATTAAATTCTTATAAAAAAGTATAAATATGTTAATAACTCGTGCAAGTGAATATGCGATTCTTTCTTTAATAGTTTTATCAAAAGCTTCTTCACCTATGGATAGTGAAACACTATCAAAACAACTATCTATTCCTAAAAGTTTTTTAGCAAAAATTTTACAATCATTAGCAAAAAGTGGAATTTTAAAATCTCATCGTGGGGTAAAGGGTGGTTTTGCTCTTTTACTCAAACCAGAAGATATAAGTATGTTACTGATTATGTCTTGTGTAGAAGGAAAAGCACCAGCTGTTTTTGATTGTGCATCTTCTATAAATGATTGCCCTTCAGATAAAGCCAACTTATGTTCTATATGGCCTTTTTTAAATAAATTACAAGGCAAGATAGATAACTTTCTTGCAAAAATGACATTAGCAGATATTTTAGAGTAAAAATTTGGCAAAAAAAACCACATTAAAACAACAAGTCGGAATTACATTAAATTTTCTTTTAGGTCAAAAAGATTTAAGTGTTGTTGTATTTGTTATGGCAATTTTAGCTATCATTATTGTACCCTTACCATCAGAAGTGTTGGACGTACTCTTAACAATTTCTATGGCTCTAGCTGTGTTAATATTATTAATTTCACTATATGTTCCAAAGCCAACTGATTTAACAACCTTTCCAACACTCATACTAATTTTAACACTTTTTAGGCTCTCTTTAAATATTGCAACAACAAGAATGATTTTGAGTCATGGACATCAAGGAAGTGACCAAGTTAGTAGCATAATTACATCATTTGGTGATTTTGTTGTTGGTGGAAACTTTGTAATTGGTATTATTGTTTTTTCCATCCTAGTACTTATCAACTTTATGGTTATAACAAAAGGTTCTACAAGGGTTGCAGAGGTTGCAGCTAGATTTACACTTGATTCTATGCCAGGTAAACAGATGGCTGTTGATGCTGACCTTAATGCTGGACTTATAGACGATGGGGAAGCTAAAGCTCGTCGTGCAGAAATTTTACAAGATGCCAACTTTTATGGGGCTATGGACGGTTCTTCTAAATTTGTAAAAGGTGATGCCGTTGCTGGTATTGTTATCACCCTTATCAACATTATTGGTGGGTTTCTTATTGGTGTTTTTCAACATGATATGACTGTAGCTGATTCTGCTTCAACATTTACACTTTTAACTATTGGTGATGGTTTAGTTGGTCAAATTCCTGCACTTATAATCTCAACTGCTACAGGTATTATGATTACTCGTTCATCTGGAGAGGGTGATAACTTCGCTGAAGGCACTATCAACCAAATGATGGGTAATGCAAAAATCCTCATGATAGTTGGTTTTATCATGATTTTATTTGCTATGGTTCCAGGACTTCCAACAGCATCTATGGGTCTTGTTGGTATCCTTTTTGCACTTCTTGGTTGGTCCATTTATAAGTATGAAAAAGGTGAATTTAGTATCCTTGATGTTGATAATATAACTTCTCCAAAAGCTAAAGAAAAACAAGCACAAGAAAAAGCTGCATCTAAACCTGAAAAAACTAATGAAGAGATTCAAAAAGAGGAACAAACAGCTCTTGAAGATATACTAAAAGTTGAAATGCTAGAGCTTACTCTTGGATATCAACTTATACGTCTAGCAGATAGAGCACAAGGTGGTGACCTACTGGAACGTATTCGTTCTATGAGGAGAAAAATAGCCTCTGATTTTGGTTTTTTAATGCCTCAAGTTCGTATACGAGATAACCTACACCTAGAGCCTCAACAATATCAAATCCTTCTAAAAGGTATAAGTATTGGTGAAGGTCAAATAATGCCAGATAAGTTTCTTGCCATGGATAGTGGCATGGCTACTGGTGAGATAACTGGAGAATCTACAAAAGAGCCAGCTTTTGGTCTTGATGCAATATGGATTACACCTGAACAAAAAGAAGATGCTATTGTAGAAGGGTATACTGTTGTTGATCCAGCAACTGTTATATCCACACATATGAGTGAGTTAGTTAAAAGAAATGCAGAGGACTTACTTACTAGACAAGAAGTTTCTTCACTTATTGAAAAAATTAAAGATGATTTTCCTGTTATTGTTGGGGATGTTGAAAAAGTTGCATCTATTGGGCTTATTCAAAGAGTTCTTAAAGCACTTCTTCATGAAAAGATTCCACTCAAAGATATGCTTAGTATACTTGAAACTATCGCTGATATTGCAGAGTTCACTAAAAATGTTGATGTTATTACAGAACAGGTTCGTGCAAAACTATCACGTATAATTACGCAAATGTACGCTGGTGAAGATGGTGTTATTAGACTTCTTACTTTCGATACATCCTCTGAACAATTAATGCTTGAAAAATCTCAAGAGAATGATGGGACAAGAAACTTACTTTTAAATGTTGCAGAAATAAACAGCCTTATTCAAGCAACAAGTTCTAAAGCTGCAGAATTACTCCAAAAAGGCATATCACCAGTTGTCGTAATAGTTGACCCTCAACTTCGTCGTGGTGTAGCAGAGATACTTGAAAGATTTTCACTTGATGTTGTTACACTATCTCATGCAGAGATAGACTCATCTGCAACTTTTGAAGTAATGGGATCGATTAACATTACAGATACAGAAAATAAATAATTAAAATAGGAAAATAATTTATGAATAAAACAATTCACCACTTATCACATACCGACCTTGATGGATATAGCTGTCAACTTGTAATGAGGTATACTCCATATAATTTAGTAAATTACAATGCCAACTATGGTGCAGAAGTAAAACAAAAATTAGACATGATACTTGAAGCAATTAAAAAAGAAAATAAACCTGCGACTATTATGATTACAGATTTAAACCTAACAGCTGATGAATCTAGATGGTTAAACAAAGAAGTAAACCTTCTAAATGATGCAAAAAAAGATATAACATTAACACTACTTGACCATCATGGTAGTGGTGAAGATTCTGCAAACAAATACAAATGGTACTTTCTTGATACAGAACGTTGTGCCACTAAAATTACTTATGACTACGTGAAAGAAAATTTCTCTTTTGATGAACCTCAATGGATGGAAAAATATGTAAATATTGTAAATGCTGTTGATTTATGGAAAATGGAAGAACACGATAATTTTGAGTATGGAAAAGTATGTATGCGCTTAGTTACTGAGACTCGTGAACTTAACAAAGTTATGTTTGCAGAAGTTGATAATAACTACAAAATTTCACTTTTACTAGAAGCTGTAAAATATATAGATGAAGAAAATGCTCCTGTTGTTTTAGATGAAAAGATTCATATGATTAAAAAAGATTTTTTTAGAGATGCTGAGAACAATACACTAGATAACTTAGCTACTAAATTTATAGTAAAACTTCTTGGTGATGCAAGAAAAGAAAAAACTATTTATTATAAAGGCTACAAAGGCTTTTTATCTTATGGTGTTGGTAATACTTCCATAGTTGGTAATGGATTTTTACTAGCATACCCTGAGTATGATTTCATAGTAGATGTCAGCTATCGTGGCACCATGAGTCTAAGAGCAAACAACAAAGTAAGTGTTTCTCAAATATCTAAAGAGTGGGCAGGGGGTGGTGGACATCCAAATGCTGCTGGTGGTAGAATCATAGGATTTAAAGAACAGTATCGTTATGATAAAGTAAAAAAACAAATTCAAGCTATCATAGATGAAAAAGAATCACGTGCTGGTGATTTAGAGTATAAGAAAGAAGTGTAGTTAGAAAAATGCATAAAAGCATTTTCCTAACACTAAAGAAAGTATATATTATTTAAAAAAATAATAACTTTGAAAATATAAAAAAGCTAACGTCTTTTTTTTGCAAAATATCTCTCAATACCATCAGCCATACCTCTAGCCATAGTTTTTCTATAGTTATCAGATACTAATCTTTTTGCTTCAGTTGGATGAGTTATAAAACCAACCTCTATAAGAACAGATGGCATTTGAGCACCAACTAAAACCCAAAATGGACCTTCACGCACTCCAGCATCTTTTACATTTTTATATTTTTTATTTAAAGCACCCAACATCCCTCTTTGTAAGTCAATTGCCAACTTATTAGATGCTACAATATTGTGATGATTTACAAGGTTTAGATAAGAACTTTTACCATACATATTCATATCACTCAAGTCTGCCGAGTTTTCTTTTGCAGCTATCTTCTTTGCCCTTGCAGAACGTGATGGAGATAAAAAGTAGCACTCAATACCATGTGTTTTTTTCGCATGTCTTTTTGGAACAGCATTAGCATGAATACTTACAAATATATCTGCATGCTTTTTATTTGCATATTTTGTTCTTTTACTCAGTTTTACAAACCTATCTTTATCTCGTGTCATATAAACTTTATATCCACGAGATTTTAAAATATTTTTCAACTCTTGTGATATCTTATAAACTACTACTTTTTCTCTATACCTTTTATAACCTACTGCTCCAGGATCTTTACCACCATGACCAGCATCTATAACGATAACCTTATTTCTATCAACCCTTAGAGGGGCTTTATATATAGATTTCTTTTTAGACTTACTTACTAAGCTTATTCTTAATTCATTTTTATTTTTAGTAAAATTTACCTTTACTTTAGAATTATTTTCTATTACTAATCTTAATGTATTTGGTTTATACTGTGCTAATTTTATCTTAGCTATACCATCTTTTCTTAGTGTTTGTGCCTCAGATATCATTGAAGCATGAATATCAAATACATATCTATGTCTTAAAGTAGTTGGGTCGTATAGTGTGAAATAATTTACTTGATTTTTTTTAAGGCTTTTATCAAATTTTAAAATAAGTTTAGAACCTCTCCACATAACAGATTTTAATTTATGTGAAGATTTAACTTTAATTTTTTTAGCTTTTTTTGTCTTCTTATTTTTCTTTGGTTTTGGGGGAATATAATTGTTTTTAGGCTTGAGAGTTTTTAGTTCTTTATTATACTTAGCTATATCAATATGAAGTTTATTACCACTTTTTACAATACCATCAAGCGAAGATATTTTAAGTTTTTTATTATCAGATATTATGGCACGAAGATACAAATTTTTGTAGTCATTATAGGCACGAAAACAATCACTTGTAGAATTTGTTTTCATGTATTTGTTTGCACGCTTTAAAATATCAGTATCACTTAGTGCATGTAGAGATAGGACAAATATAAGTAGAAGTAAAAAAGAGCGAATCATATACTAGTTATTCACCCTCTGTAAGTTTATCCATCAACTCTTTCACAGAAATTATTTTATCAAGTCTGTAACCATTTGTTCCAGAGAAAAATAACCCTGTTTCAAGATTACCTTCATAAGCATCTGAAAGTCTGTCAGCTATACAAAAACCAACTACTTTAGCTTCTTCACCACGATTACACGGTGCTACACAGTTTGATATACACTTTATAGCAGGACCTTCACGACGTTCTACTAACTCAGTTAAATTTGTTCTAACACCTTGTGCTGGATATCCAACAGGTGATGCCATTAACTGAATATCTTCTTTTTTAGCTCCTAGAAGTACTTTTTTTAGATTTTCATGTGCATCACACTCATGAGTACCTATAAATCTAGTACCCATCTGAACAGCAGATGCTCCACGACTTAGCATATCTTCTATGTCAGTTTTATCCCAAACACCACCAGCTGCAATAACTGGAATATCACCCCATACTGCTGCTTCTTCAACAACAGGAGCTACAATATTTTCTAACTGATTCTCTTCTAGTTTACACTGCTCATAAGTG
>Ga0256837_1001022_pt1 | contig 20389 bp, 20 predicted proteins | sample 4562384metaG_FD_185976 | JGI IMG/M metagenome (GOLD analysis project Ga0256837, IMG submission 185976) | Hydrothermal vent microbial communities from Guaymas Basin, Mexico - 4561-384 | ecosystem: Environmental > Aquatic > Marine > Hydrothermal vents | place: Mexico: Guaymas Basin | collected...
TTTTTTAACTTTAAGCCATATCTTTGATAGTGGTGCTATAATTTTTGTAATAAGTTAAATCTCTTTTTCGCTTGGTTTTTGGATAGGTACTTAATTATTATAGCACTAGAAGTTAGATTTCAGCTTTTTTTTAATATATATTAGCTTGAATTGTAAGTTGTTTTGATAATTTGCAAGTGGCTCGTAGTAGTGTTAAAATGATGATATAATTAAAAGTATTTAATAAATGGATTTATATGGCTAGAATTACGAAAGAAGAAAGAAGAAATGGAATTATTTCTGCTGCGTTAAAGCTTTTTTCTGAAAAAGGTTTTTATATTACAACTATTCCTGATATTGCAGAGAAGGTAGGTATGAGTGTCGGTAATTTTTATAACTATTTTAAATCTAAAGATATTTTGGCAAAGGAGCTTGTTCTTTATATTTCAGAATATTTGGGTTCGCAGATAAGAGAGATCAACGAACGAGATATTTCAACTGAAGAAAAAATATATGAGATAGTTTCTATGTATTTTGATATGGCAGATGAAAAACCAGAGATGATTGAATACTTTTTGCGTGTTTATCTCTCAAATCGTGAAGTCTTTGCCCATGGATGTGAGGGAATGATTTGTGTTTCTGCTTTTGTTACTGAAATGATGATATTTTTTGATGAAGGTGTAGCAAAAAATGAGTTGAGAAATCAGGACTTCTTCTCTGCATTTGGACTCTTTATGGGTTATTTAGGAGGCATGGTCTTTCTCTTTGGTGAGAAGATTTTACCAGAACCTCTTGAATGGTATAAAGTATCGATAGCACAAAATATCTATAATGCACTCAAAGAATAATAAAAAACCGAAACTTCTTTGGATACAGGGTCTTACCTGCAATGGGAATACCCACTCCTTTTTAAATCTTCCTTTTTTGTCAAATATCCTTGATAAATTTGAACTTCTTTATCATCCTGCCATTCTTAGTACGTATGAATTTTCTCAAATCAGTTGTTGTGATTTACAGTGTGATGTGCTTATCTTTGAAGGAACTTTTGATCCTCAAATGCAAAGAAATGACTCTTCCATGAAGAAGATATTGTTACATTATGCAAAAGATGCGGAGTATATTATAGCAGCTGGAAGTTGTGCAAGTTTTGGAGGGATATTTAAAGAGGTTTCTCCTGAGAGAAACAGTGGCATACTTTTTAACGAAGAAGAAAAGAATGGTCCTCTTATAGATTATGAAGAGAAGATTATTAATCTCTCTGGGTGCCCAATTCATCCAGAGTGGCTTGGCTATGTTTTAGAGATGATAACTGCTTCAAAAAAGATAGTACTTGATGAGCTGCATCGTCCTGTAGAACTTTATAGTACGCTGGCACATCATGGATGTACCAGAAATGAGTATTTTGAATGGAAGGTAGATGCGAAAGGTTTTGGGCTTAAAGAAGGATGTCTTTTTTATGAACAGGGATGCCGTGCTCCAATGACACATGCATCATGTAACAAAATTTTATGGAATGAAGTGAGCTCTAAAACACGGATAGGAACTCCTTGTTTAGGATGTACTGAGCCTGATTTTCCGCGGAAGAATTTTTTTTCTACACAAACAAATATGTCCATACCCCAAGATGTTCCACTTGATGTTCCAAAACGGAGTTATTTAACCATAGTAGGTATTGCAAAAACTTTTCATATAAAACGCTTAGAAGGGAAATTAATTGATTACAAAAGAGCTGATTGAACGTATTGAAGGGGAAGCTTCTCTTTATTTGAAAATGAAAGATAAAAAGGTAGATTTTGCTACTGTCGTTTTTCCTCATTTCCGTGGAATGGAGAGTATTTTAGAGGGCAAAAATGTCTTAGATGCTCTGGTTTTAACACCAAGAATTTGTGGAATATGTGGGCATGCACATCTTATGGCAACGGTACGAGCGATTGAAGATGCTTATAACAATGCAGGTTTTGGAGTACAAATTTCAAAAAAAGCAGCAAAAATTAGAGAATTTACCCTTATAATGGAAATGATTCAAAATCATTTCAAATGGCTCTATATGGTTATTTTACCAGAATTAAGAAAGCTCTTGGGTGAAGAAGATACACATAAGAGTCAGCTTAAAGGTGCTTATGCAGCTTCACTTGCTTCAAAGGCAATTGCTTTATTTGGAGGACAATGGCCTCACTCATCATATATGGTTGTAGGGGGTATTACTGCTGATCCAACATATATAGAGCTTTTACAAGCACAAAATCATCTTGAAAAACTTGTAGATTTTTTTGAAAAAGAGACTTTAGGCATTCAAATAGAGAGCTTTCTATCTTTTGAAACATGTAGAGACTTTAATACTTTTTCGTCTGATGTTACAGAGGTTGAGTCTAAACTTTTAAAAGCAAAAATGCATAGGATGGGTTTTGCTTTTGATCAGTTTTTAATTTTAGGAGAGCATGGTTTTTCGAAACCTATGAAGTTAAAGCGTACCAGAATTTTGAATGTTGATGCAAAATATTTGACAACTGAAGAAGCCTATACTCCTGATGTGAAATCTTATGCAAAAAATGCTCTGTATAATGGGGATTATTATGAAACAGGTCCTCTTGGAAGAATGATGGCACAGGGTGCACCACTTATTAAAAATTTTCATAGGCGTTATAAAGATAGTGCTTATACAAGAGTGATGGCAAGGATATATGAACTTGCATCTGTTTTAGAGTATGCGAGAAGTTTACTTGGAGAGATTGATATTTCTGAAGAGTCTGTAGTTAAATCTGTAGATATTAAAAAAATTAATGCAATAGGAGAGGGGATTGTAGAAGCCCCACGCGGTCCTCTTATCCATAAAATTTCTATAAAACAGGGGATAATCAAGGAATATAGCATTATTACTCCGACACAGTTTAATATTGGGAGTTCTACACAAAAAAAACCTACCCCTGTGCAAAAGGCGATACAATACTCTAGCAAGCAAGAAGCTCTTTTTATTTTTAGAACATTTGATGTCTGTTCTGTTTGTACAACACATTGATTTTTTCTTTTTGGTCCATTTATTATATAAGAACATTCAACTTTTAGCTTCAATTAAACAAACTAATATACATTTAAGTTATAGTTTAGTAGCATATTGAATGATTATTCATTTATGAAAAAGAAGGAGTTGGCTATGGCGGACAAAATTGAGGGTGTAAAGAAGCTTTTTACATCTAAAAGCGCACGTGTTGAGACAAACAGAGGTGATACTTATTATGAAAAACTATTTCAAAAGTGTCAAGCAAGAATTGAAGAGTTAAAAACACAGCAACCGGTAAATAACAGACTTGATATTGCTGATGTTTTAGAAATGCAAGGGATTGAAAGAAGAGATTTCTTAAAATGGGCAAGTGCTGTTACTGGTATGTTGATGTTGCCAGCTTCTTTTACTCCACTTGTTGCAGATGCAGCTCTTATGATGAATAGAGCACCAGTTATCTGGTTGGAACTTTCTGATTGTGCAGGTAATTCTGAAGCATTACTTCGCTCAGATGGACCAAAAATTGACGAGATTGTACTTGATATTATTTCGCTTGAGTTCCATGAAACATTACAAGCTGCAGCAGGACATCAGGCAGAGAAACAACTTGAAGATGCTATGGAGACTTTTAAAGATAAATATCTTCTTTTCGTTGAAGGTGCTATTCCTATGGGTAATAATGGTACATTTGGTACTATTGGTGCATCTGCAGAGACAATGTATGATCATTTAATGCGTGTTAGTAAGCATGCTGCAGCGATTGTTGCTGTAGGAAGTTGTGCAACATTTGGTGGTGTTCCTGCTGCTGCTCCAAATCCAACAGGTGCAGTAGGTGTTATGGATGTTATCAAAGGGAAGCCACTTATCAATATTCCTGCTTGTCCGGCAAATCCAGCAAATATGGTTGGTGTAATTATTCACTATATCTTAACAGGTCAAGTACCTGAATTAGATTCTTTATTGCGTCCTAAATTTGCTTTTGGGTATAGAATTCATGATAATTGTGAAAGACGTGCACACTTTGATGCAGGTGAGTTTGTTGAAGAGTGGGGCGATGAAGGTGCAAAAAATAACTTCTGTCTCTATAAAGTCGGATGTAAAGGTCCTATGACATTTAACAACTGTTCAATCGTTCGTTATAACGAGGGTGTAAATTGGCCTGTAGGTGTTGGTCGTGGTTGTATCGGTTGTTCTGAACCAGACTTTTGGGATAAATATGCATATGAACGTCCAATGGCAGATGCAAATATCAAAGCCCCAACTGGTGGTGTAGAAAAAACTGTAGATGAATTTGGTTTAGGTCTCTTAACAGCAGCAGGTATTGGTATAGGTATTCATGCAGCAGCAAGTGCAGCAGCAGGTAAAAAAGAAGAAGCAGGAGAGTAGATAATGGCAAAAAAACATATTATTGTAGATCCGATTACGAGGATTGAAGGGCATTTAAGAGTTGAGGCAATTATTGATGAAAATAACACGATTGTAGATGCTTATACAGCATCTACACTTTTTCGTGGTATTGAGACGATTTTAAAAGATAGAGATCCACGTGATGCTGGTCTTTTGGCTATGCGTATATGTGGTGTTTGTACAGGTACTCACTATCAAAGAAGTATTGAAGGTGTTGAGGATGCTTTTGATATTACTATTCCAAAAAATGCTCGTATAGTAAGAAACCTTATTCAAGGTGCTCTTTATATGCACGATCACCTTGTACACTTTTATCATCTTCATGCACTTGATTTTGTTGATGTTGTGTCTGCACTCTCAGCTGATCCTAAAAAGACAGCAGCAGAAGCAGAAAAATGGGCAGGTGTAGCTGGAACTGCACCATATATCTCTGGTGCTCCTGCCTTTAAAGAGATTCAAGATAGAGTTGCGAAATTTGTGAAACAGGGGCGTCTTGGTATTTTTGGAAATGGTTATTGGGGTAACAAGCATTACAAATTAACACCTGAACAGAATTTAATTGGTGTTGCACACTATTTAAAAGCACTTGATATTCAACGTGATTTAGCAAAAATGCAAGCAATTTTTGGTGGTAAAAATCCGCATCCACAATCTATTGTTGTTGGTGGTGTTACTTGTGTTCAAGATATTAAAAATCCTGCACGTATTGCACTTTTTAAATCACTACTTAAAGATGGCACGAAATTTGTCAAGCAGGCTTATCTTCCTGATATCTATATGGCTGGAACTATGTATGCTGATGAAGCAACAGATTCTAAAGCTACATTTACTGAACTTATGCAAGGCAAAGGTGTAGGTGGAACTGGGGGTGGTCTTCTTAACTATATGACTTATGGAGATTTCCGTCTTGATGATAACAGTTTTTATAAATCAGCACTGCTTTTCCCTGCCGGAATTGTGAAAAATGGGGACTTAAGTAAGGTTTATCCATTTGATCCACAAAAAGTTGTTGAAGATGTAACACATTCTTGGTATACAGCAGATAAACCACAGCATCCATATGAAGGTACTACTATTCCAAATTATACTGGTTTAGAAAAAAAGTCAGATGGTATGGCTTATCTTAAAACAGATGAAAAATACTCTTGGATTAAATCTCCGATCTATGATGATGATAGAATGGAAGTTGGACCACTCGCTCGTATGATTGTAGGTGTAGCTGCAAAAGATGAAAGAATTACAAAATATGTAATGAAATTTTTGAAAAATGGAAACTTACCAACAGATGTGCTTTTTTCAACTATCGGTCGTACAGCAGGTCGGGCTATTGAGACAGAACTTATTGCAGATGTAATGATGGAATGGGTTGATGAATTAGCTGCAAATGTTGCTGCGGGTGATGACTCTACATGGACAGAATTTGATTTTGATACAGTAAGTAAAGATACAAAAGGTGTTGGTCTTGCTGAAGCTCCTCGTGGTGCTCTTGGCCATTGGGTGAAAATCAAAGATGGAAAAATTACAAATTATCAGGCAGTTGTTCCATCAACTTGGAATGCGGCTCCTCGTGATTATAAAGGACGTTTAGGTGCTTATGAAGCAGCACTTATCGGTACAAAAGTAGCTAATCCAGAACAGCCACTTGAAATAATCAGAACTATCCACAGTTTTGACCCGTGTATTGCGTGTGCGGTGCATGTTGTTGATACAAAGGGTAAAGAACTTGGTGTCTATAAAATAGATACTGGTTGTAGTATCTAAGGAGGTATAATTATGAAACCTGGATACAAACAAATAAAAAGGATGACAAGCTTTATGCGATTCAACCATTGGGTTGTCGCATTTAGTATGATTGCTGCAGTTGTTACTGGGCTCTATATTGGTCATCCATATTATCAAACACTTATTGCTGAACCAGCAGTAGCGAAGTATGTTATGGGATGGAACAGATGGGTTCATTTTATGATTGCAATTATTTTTGATGTAAGTAGTATCGTTATAGCATATCTCTATTTCTTTTCAAGATTTGAGAAACCTTATAAAAAGATACTCCCAACAGGTCAAAATATTAAAGAATTTATTGAAGTCGTTTTAAATCTTTTAACATTAAATCGTCGTAAAAATTTTGATTCAACACATAGTGACAGTTTTAATACTGTTTTCTTTTTAATGTTTCACTTAATGTTGGCATGGATGCTTTTGACTGGATTACAGCTTTATGTACATGGGCTGGAGTCAGGACTTAGTTCTATTGGAACTTGGTGGCCTTGGATGTTGCATATTGTAACAGATTGGACGATTCCTGTAAGCAATATGTTTATAGGTAGTGCATCACCGACTCCATGTATTATGGATGTGAGAATATCTCACCATATTACAATGTGGCTTATTTTGGCTTGGGTTGCATTTCATATCTACTACCAAGTATGGCGTACTATCTTCTGGAAAGAGGGAGATATCGGTATTGTTGTAAGTGGTACAAAATATGTAAAAGAGGAAGCATAAGCTTTTCCTCTTTTACCTCTTCTTTCTCTAAATATATATAATAATTAAAAGGCAGATAATGGCATTTATCTTAAAACTTCATACAACTTCTACGCAGAAGTATCTTGCAAATATAGTTGCAGGAATTTCAAGAGAGTTTGATATCAAGACAGATATTATATTTCAAAAAGATACAATAGTATGTGCTTTTGATTCAGAACATGAAAAATTAAAAGAGTGTCTTGATTCACTAGCACAAAAACTTCCTGCATCAATTTTTTTGACTGCATCTTCACATGAAGAGGATGAATCATCTGTTGAAAAGCTTGCAGAGATAGATAATAATTATCCTTTAAATGTTGGATTATGTCCAAGTTGTCAAAAAGAACTTTTTGATGTCAGTTCTCGAAGATATTATTATCCTTTTATATCTTGTGCTTGTTGTGGTGGTAACTATAGCTTCTTAAATAGTTATCCATATACACGTCAAAACACTTCTTTTAAGTTTATTCAGCCATGTCAAAAGTGTCAAGATGAAATTAAAAATGTTGGATTGCGTGAGACACATGTAATTAACTCTTGTCATGATTGTGGTGTGCCTGTTCGTATGGTCAGTAAAAAGAGCGAACGTTATGCAAATGATGCAGGAAGTTTTCGAACAATGTTTGAAGTGGCGGCTAAAGCTGTTTTGGATAATAAGAGAGTATTGATTAAAACAACTTTTGGATATAGAGTCTTTTATAAATCAGAAGCATGGAATTCAGCATCAATTTTATTAATGATAAATGCTTCCAAAATAACAGATAATTTAGCTTTGATTACAGAAGAATTTCAAGCACTGTTAAGTATAGAACGACCAATAATGCATACAACTCTTAAGAATGAAAAACTTAAAGAGATTGTTGGATCAAATACAAGCTATGTTAAGTATCCTGATGAAGGTTTTACAATCTTACTGGCAACAGAGTTGCAAAAACTTGCATGTGAATTTATTTGTTATGAAGATGTGAATGCATCTTGTGATGCAGATATTGTGATGGATTATGATTTAGATATAAATCCACAGAAAGATATGCGTTTCTTTCTTAATAAAGATATTCATTTTATAGGAGAAGGAGAACGCGTATCTTTTCCATCATATAACTTAAAAGCAAAAAACCTTGTTTCTATAGCAGGACAATTGGCTGCTATACCTGTTGGTGATAAAATGTTTTTTGATAAAATGGAGCATTTTGATACTGTAGAGGTGATGGGCGCAAATGTTTTAGAAGGTGATGTAGAAAGATATCATAAAAATCAAAAGTATTTTTCTGAAGATGAAGGTGCTTTTATGAGTGTTATAGCTGAGCATAATCTTTTTGATAAAAAATGTGTAGGGGCTTATTTTGATGAAGAACCTTCTTTTCTTTATTATGATGGGAAAAATGTTCTTCGTATTGTTCCACCAAAAAAGTTTTTACATACAAATATTTTAGAAGATATTGCTTCATTGCGTGAAGGCTCAGATAGATTAATAGAGAATTTTCAAGAACAACTTCCTAAACTTTATAGTGAATTTGAGTCACTGCAAAAACAGAAAGATGTTAAACTTTTTAAAGCTGTTGCATTAATTTTAGGAGTGCAAGAGAAGAGTATGCGTGGTGTGATAAAAGAGGCTATGAAATTTGTAGGAAAGGGTGGCATACAGGTAGATACCCATGTTAAAGACAATCGTTTTGATCATGCTGCACTTTTAGCAAGTATAATATCATACAGACTTGCCGGTGTAAGTAGTGTTATTTTAGCATATTCTATCTTTGAAAGTTTTGGTGACTATTTTTATGATATTATTAGTGAATTAAAATCTAAAACGAAGGCAACAGAGATTATTTTATCTGGAAAAGATTTTGCAAATCAGTCTCTTTTTTCAAGAATGCAGAGAAATTTAAAATTAACGCCACCATATATGGCAAAAAATTATCCTATAGGTAAGGAGAGCGCTGTTGTCGGTGGTGTCTATATCTAAACTAAGAAAACAGATTATTGTTAGTGGCATAGTACAAGGGGTCGGTTTTCGGCCTTTTGTTTATCATCTTGCTCAGGAACTTAATCTAGTTGGATATGTTGTTAATGATGGACGTGGTGTTGTTATTGAAATAGAAGGTTCAAATCATTCTCTCTCTTTATTTATTGTGAAATTGCAGACTCAATCACCTCCATTGGCTCAAATCAATAAGCTTACAAGTAAAGAGATACCTTTGGTAGAGGAAGGCTTCTTTGAGATACGTAACTCTCAAAATTCTCCATCTACTACACTACTTTTAAGTGATATGGCTTTATGTAAAGAGTGTAGAGATGAGATGCATGATCCAGAAAATAGACGTTTTCAATATCCTTTTATCAACTGTACAAACTGTGGGCCTCGATATTCAATTATAAAAAAACTTCCCTATGACAGATGTAATAGTTCTATGAATAAATTTACAATGTGTGAGGCGTGTCAAAGAGAGTATGAAGATCCGCAAAGCAGGCGCTATCATGCACAGCCTATTAGCTGTCCGGATTGTGGTCCGCATTTACATTTTATAGATATGTTACATGAAAAAGAGCTTTATAATGAAGATGCTTTGATTGAGACTATTAAAAAGATAGAAGATGGGAAAAGTATTGCTATTAAGGGACTTGGGGGATTTCATATCATTTGTGATGCTACAAATAGTGAGGCAGTTTCACGTCTTAGAGACTCTAAACATAGGCAAACAAAGCCACTTGCCGTTATGTTTGCATCTTTGCGTGAGATAAAAAAGGTAGCAAAAATTACAAAAAAAGATATACAATTATTGACTTCTGCAGAATGTCCAATTGTTATAGTAGAAAAGAAAAAATATACATCATTAAGTGAAACAGTTGCTCCAAATATAAATAGAATTGGTGTATTTTTACCTTATACACCTTTACATTTACTTTTATTAGAACGTTTAAAACGACCGATTGTTGCTACGAGTGCAAATATTAGTGATGCTCCTATTATTACAGATGAAGCTTCTGTAATGCAAAAACTTCCTTTAGTTGTGGATGCAGTATTGACACATGATAGAGAAATAGTAAATGCTTGTGATGATAGTGTTATGATGACACTTGATAAGGAGAGTTTTTTTCTTCGTTTAGGGAGAGGATATGGACCAAAAAGTTTTCATCTCTTACATAAAACAGAAAAAAAGATATTGGCAGTTGGTGCAAACCAAAAAAATACATTGACTTTTGCTTTTAATGAGAATCTTATCCTCTCTCCATATATAGGTGATTTAAATTCATTAGATTCATTTGAGTATTTTGAACAGACATTAGAGACTTTTCAAAGGCTTTATAACTTTGAACCTGAACTTATTGTTTGTGATAAACATCCATTTTATGAGACGAGTTTGTGGGCGAAAAGATATGTAAAAGCACATAATAATGTTGAACTTATCGAACTGCAGCATCATTATGCACATGCTCTTGCAACAATGGCAGAGTTTGGTTTAGATGAGAATGTTTTAGCATTTTGTTTTGATGGTACCGGTTATGGGGATGATGGAACATTATGGGGAGGTGAAGTTTTAATAGCATCTCCTCAAAATTATGAACGTCGTTATTATTTTAAAAAGTTACATCTACTGGGTGGAGAGAAGGCTATTCATGAGCCAAGAAGAGTTGCACTCTCTTTGCTTTTTGAATGTTTTACATTAGATGAAATAGTAAGTATGCCAATTCCTTTGATAAAAAGTTTTTCACAAGAAGAGCTAAAAACACTTCATACAATGTTTTTACGAAAGATAAATGCACCACAAAGTTCTTCCTTGGGACGTCTATTTGATGCAATTTATGCTTTGAGTGGTTATACAAAGCCTCTTGGATATGAAGGAGAAAGTGGATTGATTATGGAGACACTTGCAAAAAAGTATCGAAGTAAAAAGAGTTATTCATATTCTATTGAAGGACAAGAAATATGTTATAGAGAGATGATTTGTGAAGTACTTCAGGAATTTTCATCTTCGCAGATAAGTGCAAAGTTTATAAATACTATTTGTAAAATTATTCTTGATATTTCTTCTCGGCATCCTGAGCTTCCGATCGTTTTGAGTGGAGGAGTTTTTCAAAATAAATTGTTACTATTAAAAGTTACTAACTCATTAAAACGTTTAAAAAGAAGATACTACTTTCAGCAACAAAGTAGTATAAATGATGGTGGTATATCTCTTGGACAAGCTTATTATGCAGTAAAAAAATATAAAGGAAGTAGATGAAAAAAAGAGTTGCATTGATTGGATCAGGAAATGCTTTTTTTAAAGATGAAGGTTTAGGTCTGTATGGAGCAAAATATATTAAAGAGAACTATTATTATGATAAAGAACTTCTTGAAATTGTTGATGGTGGAACGCTTGGTTTTAAACTAATGCCATTATTACAAGAGTTTGATGCTGCTGTTATTATAAACACAGCATCAGATGAAGATAAAAGTCCAGGTCAAATTAGTGTAAAAACAACAGATGAATTTATAGATGGCTCTTTAGTGAAAAAAACAGCCAATGAAGTTGAAATTGCAGAAATGCTTCAAATTTGTTCAATGGCTGAGAAGTTTGCAGAAACGATAGTCATAAGTATGGTTCCTGAAGATATTATGAGTGTTAATGTTGATTTAACTAAAACTGTAAAAAATTCGTGGGATAGTTATATAGAAAGAACACTATATGAGTTGCGAGCACTTGGAATAAAACTTGAAAAAAAAGAGCAAAATTTTTCTCTTGATACTATTTTAGAAATATTTGCAAATCCTAGTGTCGAACACTCAAGGGGTTTTTAAGAGAAGAAACAATAAAATATGAATGTTCATTCATTTATCTTTTATGAGTGACATCTACAAAACTCATAAGCGGCAGTTGTAGATTTTGTCTACACTGCTTTTTTTGGATCTTTAAATATTTCAATAATGCTTTGGAGGTTTTTTGTATTTTTTTTCTTTTGAACATAAATATTTTTTGATCTAATTACCTCTAAAAGTTTTTCTATATAGATCGGAAATTTTTTTTGCATTGTCGGTGTTAGAGCTATTTCTACATCTATTTTTTCAGGAACAATACCAAAAACAGTCGAATGAGGTGGCTTTTTACCCATTAATTCTAAAATATCAAAACATTGTAATACTCCTATTTCATGCGCACCACCAGAATTTAGTCCATATCCTGTAAGTTTTTCAGAAGGGATATGGTAGATACTTCCTGGTGTATCATCTATCTCTATGGCATCTAAGATAAGAATATAATCATATTCCATAAAAAGATTAAGAAGATTGATTCCTTCAACTCCACCATTTATTATATCAATAGATGGTTCAAAGATATAGTTCTCTTCAAGATATTTAGTAGCATAGATGGCAACCCCATCATCGAGTTCAAGTATATTTCCAACGCCAAGTATCACAATTTTTTCCATTATTATCCTTTAAAATATTCTTTTGTCAGCAGCTTTTTTGCCTCATCTTTTGTGTGATTGAATTTAAACTCAAACTCTTTTAAGAAGTATATAAATGAGTCACCTTCTATACCTTTGTATAGTACTATAAATTTTTCAAAATAATTCCAGAATTTTACAATATTGTTATAGTGTTTTGAAACTTTGATAATTCTACTAATGCGTTTAAATTTATTAAACTCATCAAGATATGCATTTGCTACATCATCTTCTATGAGTTGTGTTTTATATTTTTGTAAAGAGGGAAGTAATAAAGTGTATATATGACCATGATAGTCAAATGTTAAGAAGTTTTGCGCATCGAAGATTGCTTCTTTATTGTTCTTTTTACTTTTTTGAAGATAAAAATATTCTTCATATTCACATGATTCATCTCTCTTGTTTGCATACTCTTTTTCACAAATATTTGCACTAAGTATACGAAATGTTTCATAGTATGCCCACACTGATGTATATGAGAGGTGTAGTCTTTTTGCAGTAGCATTAGCAGTTTCATTTTCAATAAAAGAGTTGATAAGAGTAATGATTTTATTTGTTTTTTCAAGAGAGATTCTTTTATGACATTTTGCGCATTTAATTCTTTTATCTTTGAGCCTATACATAAAATTACCACAATAGATACATTCTTGTAACCACTCCAAAAAAACTCCTTTTAGTCCAAAAAATAGATAAGAAAAAATATTTTTTATCTTCTTTTTACACAATTTACTATAAAATCTTTTAAAACTGAATAAACATTCATTATTTTAGAAAGGTTTGTATGGAATTGGGATATATTATAATTTTTTGGTATGGGATATTGCATGCTTTTGGTCCTGATCATTTAACTGCTATTGCTGATTTTTCAATTGGAAAATCAATGAAAAAGACAATGGCAATCACACTTGCTTTTGCTTTTGGTCATGGTATGACTCTTTTTATCTTTGCAAAGTTGTTAGAAATGTATGAACTTCCAGAGAATGTTACAGCTTATGGAGATATTATTTCTTCAACAGTAATTATAGGAATGGGAATGTATCTGCTTTATATGGTTACAGCTGATAAAATTCATCTCAATAAACATATGCATAATGGTAAAGAGCATATTCATATTTATTTTGGTAAAGAACACTCTCATGATGATACCACAGTAGCTTCTACTTCTGCATGGACCATGGGAGCACTTATGGGTATGGGTGGTGTACGTGGAATGCTTGTTACTCTTGGTGCACTTCAAGGGCATGCTATAGATTTTACAATGGTTTTAGCCTTTATTGCAGGAGTTAGTTTGATTTTTGTTAGTTTTGGTGGGATAATTTTGTATCTCAATAAAGAATTTTTAACAAATAAAAAGAATGTAAGAAGAGTTTTTGCAACTGCAGGAGTAGTATCTGTAGCAGTTGGTGTAAATATGCTTTTGGCATAAAGAATGATATAAGGGAATAAAAAGCTTCCCTTGAAATTTAGAATAAATTTAAAGGATAAAATGTATGTGTGCAGATTGCGGATGTAGTATAACAGGAACAACTTTAGAAGGTGGTCATCACCATCATCATGATCATAACCATGAGCACTCTCATGAACACCAAGCAGCACATGAAACGCTTCACCATAACCCACAGTTAAATGATACAAAAACAATTAATGTTATCACAAAAATACTTGATAAAAACAACCATGAAGCAGCACACAATCGTGTTCACTTTGATAAACACGGAGTTTTGAGTATTAATCTTATGAGTTCTCCAGGAAGTGGAAAAACGACACTTTTAGAGCATATGGCTGATATGGCTGAGTTTAAATTTGGTGTTATTGAAGGAGACTTGGAAACTGCACGTGATGCCGATAGAATTAAAGCAAAAGGTATTCCTGCTTTTCAGATTCAAACAGGTTCAGCGTGTCACTTAGATGCGTTTATGGTGCATAAAGGGTTGCATGATATGCCTCTTGATGATATTGATATTTGTTTTATAGAAAATGTTGGTAATCTTGTTTGCCCTGCAAGCTATGATGTAGGCGCTCACTTAAATATTGTTTTAGTTTCTATTCCAGAAGGAAGCGATAAAATAGAAAAGTATCCTGTGATGTTTCGTCAGGCTGATTTGATACTTATTACTAAAACAGATTTATTACCATATTTTGATTATGATTTAGAGCATGAAAAAAAAGAGGCTCGCAAAATCAAACCAGGTGTTGATATTTTAGAAGTCAATATTAAAGATAAAGACTCTATTAAAAGAGTGATCGAATGGATAGAGTTTAAAAGAAAGATGAGGAGTTAAAAGGTGTGTTTATCAATACCTAGTAAAGTTGTTGAGTTGGATTTAGAGAGAAATGTAGCCATTGTAGATACGATGGGAGTAAAGCGTGAAGCTGGACTTGAATTGATGGAAGAGGGTGATGTAAAGATAGGTGATTATGTTCTTTTACATATTGGTTTTATTATGAACAAGATTGATGAGAACGATGCTTTGGAGTCGCTCAAAGTCTATAATGAAATCTTAGAGAAGCTCGATGAAGAGGAGCGGCTGCAGATGGTAGAAGATGATGACAACTGTCCAAACAGAGGTGCATAATGGTTGAATTACAACTCAAAGATCTTTATGATGGTTTTCGTGATGCGCAAGTGATAAAAGGGCTTGCCAAATTAATAGATAAAGAAGCAAAACAACTTCCCCAGCCCATAAATATTATGGAAGTGTGTGGTGGGCATACTCACTCTATCATGAAGTTTGGACTGCCACAGCTTTTGCCTGAAAATATAAATTTCATTCATGGTCCTGGATGTCCTGTGTGCATTATGCCAAAAGAGCGAATTGATCATGCCTATATTTTGGCTGAACTTGATGATGCTATCTTGGTAACGCTGGGGGATATGATAAAAGTTCCAGGGAGTCGTGGAAGTTTGCAAGATGTACGCGCAAAGGGTGCTGATGTTCGTTTTGTCTATTCTCCGCTAGATACTCTTAAAATTGCCGAAGAAAATCCAGATAAAAAGATAATATTCTTTGCTATTGGTTTTGAGACAACAACACCGATGACCGCTTCGCTGATAGATATTGTTCTTAAACGGGGTATAAAAAATATATTTTTTCATATTAACCATGTAACCGTTCCTGAAGTGATGGTAGAACTGATTGATTCTCGTGATGAGCATGTAGACAGTTATAACAATCGAATAGATGCTTTTTTGGGACCAAGCCATGTAAGCGTCATTACAGGGAGTAAAATCTATGAGAAATTTCCACGTGAGTATGGTCGCCCTGTAGTTGTAGCTGGGTTTGAGCCTGTTGATGTGATGGAAGCAATCCTTATGATAGTGCGACAGTTTAATGAGAGGCGTTGTGAATTGGAGATAGAGTATAAACGCTCAGTAAGTTATGATGGAAACCTCAAAGCGCAAGCGCTTATTGAGAACTATTTTGAAAAGACAGATCTTTTTAAATGGCGTGGACTTGGAAATGTGCCTGAGAGCGGCTATAAACTTCGCCCACAGTTTGCAGATATAGATGCTGAAAAAATCTATGCTGATATACTTCCACGTGAGGAGATAGAAGACCATAAGCTTTGTATTTGTGGAGATATACTCCGTGGAATGGCAAAACCAAATGAGTGTACAATTTTTGGAACTGCCTGTAAGCCTAATAGTCCTATGGGAAGCTGTATGGTAAGTAGTGAGGGTGCGTGTGCAGCGTACTATAAATATGGAAATTTATTAAAGTAGCCTCTATGAAATATTTTGCAATTATTTTACTTTTATCATTTACTATTTTGTTTGGGTGTGATGGGGATTGTATGGCATGTCATCCAAATCTGGCACAAAAAGAAAAGCTGGATACTGATCATAAAGTACTTTTAAAGTGTAAAATATGTCACTCTAAAGAGAAGCTAAAAGATGTAGATATGGGTGGTGTTTGTGGTGGTAATTGTTGGCAGTGCCATGATATAAGTAAAGTTACAAAAGTAAATATACAAGAACATAAAGTATTGAATAAGTGTAAAACTTGCCATTTTGATATAGATAAAAAGGCATCAAAACAGAAATTAAATAAGCCAAATCTAATGGATTTAATAAAAAGTAGGGACTATGAATAAACAGATAACACTAGCTATGGGAAACGGTGGTGAGGAAAATAATGAACTCATCTCCAAGATTTTTTATAAGGCCTTTGAAAATGAGATACTTGCAAAGAGTGAAGATGCCGCTGTCATAGAAGATGGTAAGCTTGCATTTTCAACAGACAGCTTTACGGTAAGTCCACTTTTTTTCCCTGGTGCAGATATAGGCAAACTTGCTATCTGTGGAACCTGTAATGACTTGGCTATGATGGGTGCAAAACCAAAGTATCTGACATGTAGTGTCATCATAGAAGAGGGATTTGCAACACGTGAGCTTGAAAAGATTGTGCGAAGTATGAAAAAAGAGCTTGCAAACAATGGTGCTATTGTTGTAAGTGGTGATACAAAAGTGGTGCCTCGTGGAAGTGTTGATAAGATATTTATCAACACAACAGGAATAGGACATATTCAAAAAGAGGGTATTAGCTCAAATAAGATAAGTCAAGAGGATATTATTTTAGTAAGTCGTGACATTGGTTGTCACGGTGCGACCATTTTTGCAGCGCGTGAGGGGATAGAGCTCTCAAGTGACTTAAAAAGTGACTGTGCATCATTAACACATCAGGTACAAGCTCTGATAGATGCAGATGTAGAAATAACAGCCTTGCGTGATGCAACACGTGGAGGGGTGAGTGCAGTGCTTAATGAGTGGGCAAAACAGTCTCATATCTGTATAGAAGTAGAGGAGGAGGCTATTCCTGTTTCTGCGGAGGTTTATGGTATCTGTGAGATACTTGGCTTTGAAGCAGTGAATTTGGCAAATGAGGGTACTTTTGTCTTAGCTATTAAAAAAGAGGATGAAGCTAAAGCGCTTGAGGTACTGCATCGTTTTGAAAACTCAAAAAATGCCTGTAAAATTGCTCATGTAAGTGATGCTTATGTAGAAAAAGTGATACTTTTAAGTGCACATGGTACAAAGCGTTTCTTAGATACACCGACGGGGGAGCTTTTGCCAAGAATATGCTAGTTTTTTCATTCATCTTAAAGAAAATTTTATGAAAATAACTCTACTTATCACTATATTTAACTCAATATCACAACTCACATATACTTATCTTAGAGAGAAGGGGTATAGTATCGATGTTGTTTATGCTATAAATGATGCACAGATGATAGAGGAGGTAGAGGCTTTTGCACCTGAGATAATTCTCTGTCCTTTTTTAAATAAGTTTGTCCCCTCAGATATCTATAATAACTATCCGACCTTTATTCTTCATCCTGGAATTAAAGGTGATAAAGGAGCCTATTCGCTTGATAATGTCATTAGAAAAGAGAAAAATGAATGGGGTGTAGTTTATCTGCGTGCCAATGATGAGTTTGATGGGGGAAGTATTTATTCTGAGAAGTATTTTGTCATGCGAGATACTTACAAGGCATCACTCTATAGAAATGAGGTTAATGTTGCTTCCTTGCAAGCACTTAAAGAATTACTTTGCAATGTGGCAGATGAAAGTTTTTCTCCAATACAACAACTTTTAACACCATTACACAAACAGCTCACGCAAAAAGACAGAGCTATTGACTGGCAAAGAGATACTACAAAAGAGATACTCAAAAAGATATATATGAGTGACTCTTTGCCTGGTGTGCTTGATGAGATACTCGGAGTGGAGTGTTATCTCTATGGTGCTTGGGAAGAGGAGATGTTACGAGGAAAGAATCCTAAAGAGATTATAGCCAAGCGTGATGGTGCTATTTGTTTCTCTACTATAGATGGTGCGGTGTGGATAAGCCACTTAAAAGAGAAGGGGTATTTTAAGCTACCATCTACTTATGTGTTAAAAGAGAGACTCAAAGGCATTAAGGAGGAGCGACTTCCACTTATTTATGATAAAAGCTACAAGACATTTTATGAGATAAACTGTGAGATAGAAGATGAGGTAGCCTATCTGCACTTTAACTTTCATAACGGGGCATTTAGCAGTGATAAGTGTATGAAGCTCAAATACGCCTTTGAGTATATAAAAGAGCAGGTAAAAGTGGTTGTTTTGATGGGCGGAGTTGATTATTTTAGTAATGGCATACATCTTAACATTTTAGAAGACAGCAAGAAAAATGGTGAGGATGGTTGGAGTAATATCAATGCTATGAATGACCTTGTCAAGAGTATATTATTCGCTGATGATGTTATAACTGTTGCGTCACTTGAGAAAAATGCGGGAGCAGGAGGTGTTTTTCTAGCACTTGTGTGTGACTATGTTGTTGTGAGTGAGAGTACAGTGCTCAATCCCCACTATAAAACTTTGGGGCTTAGTGGAAGTGAGTATCACACCTATAGCTTGCCAAAGCGAGTAGGGGAGCAAAAAGCAAGTGAGCTTCTTGAAGCTTGTCTTCCTGTAGGTGCTAAAAAAGCTAAAGAAATAGGTATGATTGATCTTGTTCTAAGTGATGATACTTATAAAGAAAAACTCAAAAGATATGTTCAAGTGCTTGTGTGTGATGAAGATGCTTATGAAGATTTTATTTGGGATAAAGAGGATTATTTAGAAGCAAATAGGGGAGTTATAGAGGCAAAAAGAGAAGCAGAAATAGCTGTAATGTATTCTGAGTTTTGGGATAAGTCAAGTAGTTTTCATACACTACGCTATGAATTTGTCTATAAAATTTGTCCTACTCAAACTCCTAAAAGGTTAAAAAGTTATAATAACTGAATTATTATTCACTATAGGATTATTATGCACGAGTACAGCGTTGTTCAAGCACTTTTAGAACAGATAGAAGATATAGCTAAGAAAAATGAAGCTACAAAAGTTAGTAAAATTGTTGTTAAAATTGGAGTGATGAGTGGCATTGAAACACATCTTTTAGAGATAGCTTTTAATACTTTTAAAGAAAAAACAATTTGTGATGGTGCTGAGTTTGTGTTGAATATACAGCCACTAAAAATACGATGTAATAGCTGTTATCAAGAGAGTGAGCTTGAAAAAATTCACTATTGTTGTCAATTATGCCAATCAACAGATGTTACAGTGATAGATGGTGAAGATATGTTTTTAATGTCATTAGAGATGGAGTAAATAGTTATGCAGGAATATTGGGAAAGTTATGTAAAGCCCATTGAGGGTAAGAAAGCAATGATTGCTTTTAATGCAGGTGTAGCAGATAGGATGCCGAATCCTGAGTATTTGTATGTAGGTTTTGTCAAAATAAAGTTAAAAAATCCAAAAGAGGATGGCTTGGTTACTCAAGAAGAGAGTGATGATATCGGATTTATAGAAGATAGGCTGGAAATGGAGTCTTTGCGCTGGAGAAGTGGAAAGTACATTGGGCGTATTATCTCTAATGGTGACGTGACTTTTATCTACTATCTTAAACTTGATTTTGAGTGGAGTAATACAGTCAGTGAAGCGATGAAACATTTTGACTATGTGTATGAGTATGGTTCACGAATGGATATGGAGTGGGAGGTTTATAAAAAACTGCTTTTTCCTACTGTAAAAGAGTGGCAGATTATTGCAAATCATCATGCCTGCGATAATTTAAAAGAACAAGGAGACAACTTACATCTTGAACGTGCTATAGAACATAAAGCTTATTTTAAGAGTGATAATGAACGTCAAGAGTTTGTTAAATTAATTGAAAAGGCAGGCTTTAAAACTCAAAAAAAGATGGAAGTACCCTTTAACAAGAAGACGAGGTATGGTATGCAATTCTATCGTCAAGATGTTCCATTTTATTATGATATAGATAAATTAACTATCAAGCTTATAGATATGAGTGATAAGTGTAATGGATTATATGACGGATGGGAAACATCTTTAGTTAAAAGTTAAAAGAATTATTACTGTGCAGTGGTCTTATACTATCCCAAGAAAAAGAAACAATAATCTTGAAATTCTTATGCTAAATAACAAAATTGAATCCCATGAAAAATATCTGCTAATTGTTTGAAAAATGATAAATTGCGGTGTTTAACTTGTTTTCAATGTTTTC
>Ga0256837_1001023_pt1 | contig 20375 bp, 20 predicted proteins | sample 4562384metaG_FD_185976 | JGI IMG/M metagenome (GOLD analysis project Ga0256837, IMG submission 185976) | Hydrothermal vent microbial communities from Guaymas Basin, Mexico - 4561-384 | ecosystem: Environmental > Aquatic > Marine > Hydrothermal vents | place: Mexico: Guaymas Basin | collected...
AAAGTGTGTAAAACTCATAGGAATCACCACTATATCATACTCCATACCTTGAACTTTGTGAATCGTTAAAGCGTAAGATAACATCAAAAACTGTTTTAACTCCTCATACTCATAAACCACTACAATATCCTCATTTGGGTAAAAAACAAAAAGTTGTTCCTCATCTTCATCTATCTTAAAAAGTAATCCACTCATACCGTTAAAGATTCTTCTTTGTGATGAATCTTCACCATTTTTAAAACCCTCAGAATCCCACGAAGTCATATTTTCATTTTTTATATGAACCACTTTATCCATCAGTCTAAACTCTAATGAGCCCCTTTTTACACACTTTTTAGGGTTTGGATTAAAATACTCTTGTAAAACTTTATTGAGGTTATTTGTACCTAAGATTCCACCTTTCATAGGTGTGATAACTTGAAAATAGTTTAGATACTCTTTTATAAGTTTGTTGTTAAGTCTATATCTTGCTTTCTCTATAGAATCTACCACTTTATGTACTATCTCTGTTATGATTTGATTTGAGTTATCTTCTCTAAGTTGTAACAGTTCAGCTTGTGAAAGTTGATTTTTTAGAGCATAGTAGTTTTGTATAGTTACATCTATAAACTCAAAATCATCATATTTTTGACGATAAAGTGGCACTTCACCTTTTCTTATATCATTTGCTATAAGTGTGATAGCTTGATCTTCACTTTGTCTATAAATTTTCGTAAGTTTTACTATCGGTGCTAATTCTAAAGTAAGAACATCACTTAAAACATTACCAGCACCTATGGGAGGAAGTTGAGCATCATCACCAACTATGATAAGTATAGTTTCTCTTTTTATTTTAGCTATAAGCCTAGCAAAAAGTGAAGAGTTTATCATAGATGCTTCATCTATAAGTACAACGGAAAAAGGAAAATTATCTTGTTTATCATACTTGATAAGCAAAGACTGTATAGTCGCACTCTCATACCCCGTTGTATCTGCGATTCTTTGTGAGGCTATACCACTTAAAGCACAAGTGATTATCTCATTTGAATCGTATCTTGTGTTTAGTAGATTTAGTATAGTTTTACTTGTTGTACTTTTACCCGTTCCAGCATAACCAACTAAAAAAAGTAGTGAAGCACCGTTGTTTATCATCTCAACAGCTTCTCTTTGTTGCTCACCTAGTTTTAAATCACTCTCTTTTAAAAACTCATCAAGATTTTTTACAAATCCACCACTATCTTTTTTAGCACGAGATTTAAAACTATCATATAAAAACTTTTCCGCATCATAAAGCCTAGATGGTGAAACTCTATCATTCTTCATAATCACTATACTTTGTTCAGCAACTCTTTCAACTAAAGCAGATTCATAAAGATGATTCTTATCTGTAAAATTTAGAAGTTCATTAAGCCCAGAGAAAAGAATCTCTTTAGATACACAACTATTTCCCTCAGCTTCACAGTAGTTTAAAAGCACATAATCCATAGCAGAACTGATACGACCATCATTCTCTTTATCTACACCCATCTTAAGTGCTAACTCATCTGCTCTTTTAAAACCTATGGAGTTTATGGAGGTAAGTATATATGGGTTGTTTTTGATTTTAGTACAAGGCTCATCAACATCTTTCATAGCAGTTGCTATGGTTGTTAAAAGAGTTTGAGAAACATCAAAAGGGCTTAAGAATTCACCAAGTTCTCTCATGGAGCGAAACTTTTTCCAAGAGACTTGAATCTTTTTAAGTCGTTTCTCTTTGATTCCACTAAACTCTAAAAGTCTCTCTATATCATTATCTAAAATCTCTACTAAACCATCTTGACCAAACTTGTCTATAAGTTCAGCAGTTAATTTTTTAGTAAAACCTTTTACAATCTTATTTAAAAAGAAAAAAAGTTGATTCTGATTTACTTTAATGGAGTTAAACTTAAAAGATTGACCATACTTTTTATGCTCTTCCCAATACCCCTCAAGAGTGATAGCAGAGCCTTTAAGACTTTTTACATCACTCTCATAGTAAGTACCACTAACCTTTTCACCAGTTTTTAAAACAGCTATAAAAAAACCATCCTCTTCAAAAAGGATCTTATCTATCTGACCTATGAGGGTTGTACTCAAATTAATTCCTTTTAGTTTAAAGTTTTTAGATTAGACCTTAACTCTTCAGCTGGTATAGGTTTATAATAGTAATATCCTTGAATATTTGGACACCCAGCTTTTACTAAAAACTCTTTTTGTTCTAAGTTCTCAACACCCTCAGCTATAAGGTTTAAATTTAAACCTTTTGCTAAACCGATAATAGTTTTTGTTATAGTAATATCTTCCTCATCATAAGGTAACTCATCAACAAATGATTTATCAATTTTCAATTTATCTATAGGTAACCGTTTTAAATAAGTTAGAGATGAGTGTCCTGTACCAAAATCATCTATTGCTAATTTAATATTTAACTCTTTAAGTTTATCTAGTATCTCAATACTTTGCTCTATATCATTCATAATTTCGCTTTCAGTAATTTCAAGTTCAATCCAAGAAGAGTTACAGTTTGTAGTTTCCATTATATTTTTTAATTCTGGTATAAAATTTTTATATTGAAGAAGCTTTACTGAAAGGTTCATAGATAAAATTCCAGGATTAAGACCCTCATCTCTCCAAGAAACAACTTGAGTTATAGCTGTTTTTATAACCCATAAATCAATATCAATAATAAGCCCCGTCTCTTCTGCTACAGGGATGAAATTTACTGGTGAAATTAAGCCTAAAGTTGGATGTTTCCAACGAACAAGAGCCTCCATACCAACTATAGTATCTGTTTTTCCATCTACTTGAGGTTGATAATAAACAATCAACTCCTCTTTCTTTACAGCTTCTCGCAAACTTGTTTCAAGAACTATTCTTTCAAAAGCTTTTGCACTCATCTCTTCTTTATAAAATTGATAACCATTACGACCATTTTCTTTCATTCTATGCATCGCTGTAATAGCATTTTTTAAAAGTGTTTCAGTTTTTACAGCATCATCAGGATAAACAGAAACACCTATACTTAGTGTTAAAAAAAGAGAATGATTTTTATATTTTAGAGGTTCTTTCATCATAGTTATAAAATTATTTATAATATTTACAATACTACTAATATCATCAATATCATTGAGAAGAATAGCAAATTCATCTGCTCCAAAATTAGCAACACTATCAACTTGACGGATACCACTCTCTAAAAGTTTACCTACACTTTTAAGAATCTCATTCCCAACTACAAAACCAAAGGAATCATTAATTGCTTTAAAATTATCAATATCAACAATTAAAACAGCAACTTTCTTTTTATAGTGTTTTGCATTTTCAATACTTTGTTTTAACCTATCTGTAAATAAAGCTCTATTAGCAAATCCTGTTAGCTGATCATAATGTTTTTGGTAGTGAAGAATCTCTTTTTGATTTTCCAGTTCCTCTTTAGTTTTTAGATGTTCAGTTACATCTTTTGCTGATTTAACTACACCTATTAATTGATTGTTTTTATCTCTTAAAGGGCTACAAGTCAATTCAATAATATGTTCTTTTCCATCAATATTTTTATGATTATGAACAACACTCATAGTTTTTTGAGTATCAAATACTTGTTTTAATGGGCAAATGTTAGAATTATCATTACATGGTGTTTTACGATTATATGAAAGTTCATAACATTTTATTTTATTATCACTATTTAAATTTAGTTTAGGCTCTAAATTTTTAGCAACTTGGTTCATAATAACAACATTAAACTCTTTATCTATAACCATAATAGAATCACTAACACCATCTATAATTGACTGATAGTAAATCGCTTGTTCTTTTGTTTTTTCTTCAGAATGTTGTCGCTCTATCTCATTTGCAATTTGCTTAGCAAATAAACTCATTATAGAAGAAACAAAATCTGAATTTATTATAGGTTTACGATATAAAGCTACTATCGCTCCAAATGTTTCTTGCTTGTCATTAAAAAGTGGGATTCCAGAGTATCCATCAACATTTAGAGTTACTAAATCTTTATCTAAAGGGAAAAGATTCTTAATATTTTTAGGATAAACAACACTATTCCCTTCATAAACAACTTCACAAGGTGAATTACTAAGTAGATACTCAAACCCATCTACAATTTTATTATCCATACAATGAGAAAGTGTTTTAACAGAAAATTTATCTTCTTGAAGTTCTCCAACAAAAACATGATCAGCTTTTAGAGTTTTAGCAAGTTGCAAAACCATAGCATCCATAAATGGAATATCATTTTTAGCATACATAGCTGAGATAATATCTCTAATGCTATTTTCATAATTTGAAGATTGAGTTGACATATAATACCCCGATAGATAATATTTAACTATTATTCTATCCTAAGTAATCTTATTTAGCACATATTATTTCAAAGCAATTATGATTTATATTTTAGGGATAGTATTCGATACTAATGAAAGAAACATTAGTATCTTTGAGTGGGAAAAGTTAAAGGCTTAATAAATTTAAGCTTTAACTCTCTTAATTCTTTCAGGCTCTTGCTCTTTATATAACTCAGCACAAGCTTTTGAAAGTTCACGAATTTTAAGTATATAATTTTGTCTCTCTGTTTGAGAGATTGCTTTTCTAGCATCTAGTACATTAAAAGTGTTTGATGCCATCATACATAGATCATATGCAGGTAGTGGTAAACCCGCTTCTATCGCTTTTAAACACTCATCACTTTTAGCATTAAAATCAGCAAAAAGCATATCTGTATCTGCTACTTCAAAGTTATATTTTGAGAATTGAATCTCACTCTCTTTGTGAACATCTTTATAAAGTGTTTTATTTCCATCTTTATCAACATTCCAAACAATATCAAAAATATTATCTACACCTTGAAGATACATAGCAAGTCTTTCAGTTCCGTAAGTTATCTCAACAGCAACAGGGTTACATTCAATTCCACCAACTTGTTGAAAGTATGTAAATTGTGTAACTTCCATACCATTTAACCAAACTTCCCAACCAAGACCCCAAGCACCTAGAGTTGGTGACTCCCAGTTATCTTCTACGAATCTAATATCGTGTTTAGATACATCAAGACCTAAAAATTCTAAAGATTTTAGATATAACTCTTGAATATTATCTGGTGATGGTTTTATAAGTGCTTGAAACTGATAGTAAGAACCAAGTCTGTTTGGATTCTCACCATATCTACCATCAGTAGGACGACGAGAAGGTGCTACATAAGCAACAGACCAAGGCTGAGAATCTAAAGAGCGTAAAAATGTAGCTGGATGAAATGTCCCCGCACCTGCTGGAATATCATAAGGCTGAACTATATTACACCCCTGCTTCATCCAAAATTCTTGTAGTTTTAGTAACATTTCGCTAAAAGTTATCATTATTTCCCTTTTTTATCTCTATAAATATTTTTGTAATTATACCAATCGCCACTAAAAACTAACTAAATAGCTTAGTTAGCTATGAGAAAATATTTATGACAAATTTTTTTATTGCCGAAAATTCATATTTTTCTAAATCCCATAACTTAGTATCTATAAATTCATTATCTTTTTTATACATAAACGAATTTTGGGGTTTATGAAGATTTTCACCACTTTGAGAGTACATTGTATAAGCATACACTTGACCTTTCTTTAATGCTTTTGGATGAATCTCTTGTTTTGATTCCAGACATTTTTTATAACCATCAAAACAGCTTACAATATCATTTGTTTTTATTGTAGATAAGAGTAATGTTTCTAAATCTCCTAAATCTTTGTTGTTTGGAGTTAGAAAAATTTCTATTTTTTCTTTATTTATTTGAGATTCTTTTATAGATTTTTCAATCTTTTGAGTAGATTCTTCAAAATTATTATCAGCATCTTGAAGTATGGCTATTTTTTCGATTCTATCTATTATTGGTTTAAGAAGATTTTCTAAAGTGTATTCTAAGTTATCTTGACCTTTTATATTGATAATATATAAATTTTGAAATTGATATACATTAACTTGTGAATCTTCTTCTGTTATCTTTTTAAAATTATTATATTTAGGAGTGATTTTATTTTTACAACAAATATATTTTACAAATGCTACATCTGTAATCCCCTCAACTAGTAAATATCTCATCTTACTTCCATACCAGCATCAACAGTAGCTATAAATTGTTCAAAGTTTCTTACTACAGATTGAATTATATTTTCTTTGTCTTTATAGAGTTCAACTGAACTTATATCTTTAAAATCAAGCTCTTCACAAGCTTCACTAAATGCTTCAATAGTTTCTTTGTCATGGGTAGTTATAAAAAGTTGGATATTTTCTTTTTGAACTATCTCTATAATTGCTTTAGCTATATCTTTTAGTTTAGAATAGTGTATGCCATTTTCTATTTCGTCTATAAAGACAGTACCATCTGAATTTTTAAGTAAAGAGGCTAAAATTTCTATAAACCTATTTGTACCTTCCCCTAATTCTGAGGATAATAGTGATTGCTTAGGATTTTGAAGACTTACTCTTAAAAAAGATTTTCCTCTCTCTTTTAATTGTGGTTCTAATCCAACTATATTTTTATCTATTATTCTTAAATAATTTAAAAAATTTTCTTGAAGTTCTAAATCTTGAATAGCTGAATATAATTCTGTTAATTTAGTATTATCTGGTTTTGAAGAATTAATAAAAATCATTTCACTTTGATATTTTCTTGATAAAATCATTGAATCTCTAAATCTAAAAATTGGAATTATTTGTATAACTTTATCTATATTCATCACCAAAAATTCTTCATTATCATTTTTATATTTATTCACTTCATCTATCTCTGCATCATTTAAATCATCTATAAATTTATGTTGAATAGTAATTTTAATATTATTTTTTTTAAAAGATAAGTTAATAGTTTCAAGAAAAGTATCAACATCATCTTTTATTAAATCTCTACTTTCAAATATAAATTTAATGGTTTGAATAAAACTTCTTATATGATTAGTATTTTTAATTAATAAGATTGCCTCCAACAAAGCAGTCTTTCCAACATTATTACCACCACTAATAATATTAATCCGACTTAGCCCATCAAGCTTAAAATCTTTAAAACATTTATAATCAACTATCTCTATATTTTCTAACATCTTAAATCCTAACTAAACTTATTATTCAGCTTTTTCAGCCATGGCTTCAACTTCACTCACAAATCTATCAACAAGTTCATTTTCATTCAAGTTAGCAACAACCTCGCCTTTAACCATAACTAAACCTTTACCTTTACCGTAAGCGATAGCTACATCAGCATGGGCTGCTTCACCTATAGCATTTACTACACATCCCATTACTGAAACATTTAGTGGAGTTTTTATGTGGGCTGTTCTTTTCTCTATCTCAGCTACGGCACTAACTAAATCAGCTTCAATTCTTCCACAAGTTGGGCATGAGATGATGTTAAGTCCATCTGGCATTGCACCAGAATCTTTTAAAATTGCACGAGCAACATTTATCTCCTCTTCTAGTTCACCTGTGATACTTACTCTCATAGTATCACCGATTCCATCAAGAAGTAAAGCACCTAAACCGATAGAGCTTTTTACAGTTGCATGAAAAAGTGTTCCAGCTTCTGTTACACCTAAGTGGAAAGGGTAGTTATTTTTAGGTCTTAACATTCTGTATGAATCTACTGTTCTTTGAACATCAGAGGCTTTTAGTGAGATTTTAATGTCATTAAACCCTAAATCCTCTAAGTATTTGATGTTATACTCAGCAGATGCTACCATCCCCTCAGCTGTTTGTCCATATTTGTTTAAAAACTCTTTTTCTAAACTTCCAGCATTTACACCTATTCGTATAGGTATCTTACGAGCTTGACAAGCTTTTACAACCTCAGCAACTTTTTGCTTTGAGCCAATATTACCCGGATTGATTCTGATACAATCAACAACCTCAGAAGCTATAAGTGCTAGTTTATGGTTGAAGTGTATATCAGCCACTAAAGGAAGTTCTATCTGCTCTTTTATACTTTTTAAAGCATTAGCATCATCTTCATCAACAACGGCACAACGAACTATGTCACAACCTGCAAAATGAAGTCTTTTTATCTGCTCAACAGTTGAAACCACATCACGAGTATTTGTGTAAGTCATAGACTGTGTACTTATAGGTGCATCACCACCAACAGCTACATCACCAACGAATATTTTTTTAGTAGGAATTCTATTTATCATAAAAAGATTTTATCCTCTTTGTTATAATATATGGCTAAAATTTAAAATCTAGATTTGTATATAAATATCTCCCAACTTCATTCACAACCATAACATCAGTTGTTGAATCAGCAGTTATTAGAGTTAAATCTACATAAGTATTACTTTTTGCATAAGTTTTATCTAGTAGATTATTTATACCAAATGTAAAATCAAAGTTTTTACTAACAGAATGTTTTATTTTTGTGTTTATTACACCCCAACCAGCTAACTCATGCTCACCATTATCACTATCTATCTTATCCCATCTATTAGATGCTATAAACTCTAATGTTGCTAATGAATCATTTTTATATTCATAGTTAAAAGCTACACTACCTCTTAATGGTGCCATATCTGCTAAATCTTTATCTGTTTGTCCATTTAAAACCTCATCTTTTTCACCAACCTTATATGATAGACCCATATCAACAGTTATATCATCACTAGCATAGACAGAGCCACTCAGTTCTAGCCCATATACTGTAGCATCTATATTTTCAAAAGCATTAGTTGAAACACCTTTTTTAATGTATATATAATCATCTAACTTTGAGTAAAAAGTTTTAAGTTTAAAATCAAATAGTTCAGCAGAGAGTTCATAACCAAAATCTATCTCACTATTTGTAGTTTTATTTAGAGTATCTGTACCAATAACATTACCCTTTGAACCTATAAAATATAACTCTCTAGCATCAGGAACACGAGAAGCTTTACCAAAACCTACAAATACTTTACTATCGTTATCTATATGGTAAGTTGTTACTAAGTTGGCATTAAAATTTGTGTACTCATTATCTTTAAGTGTTCCACCATTTGTTATATCTGTTGAATCATATCTAGCACCAAAAGTAAAATCTAAATCATCAAAAGATTTTTGTAGTTTTGAAAATAGTGCTATATTTGTTGTTTTAGCATCATCTATACTTTTTCTGCCACCCATAAGTGGTAGATGATTCTTCTCATAATGCCCATCCCATTTTCTCTCACTAGAATCTAAACCAACTAAAATTTTATGCCCAGCTAAATTAAAATAATTTTTGAGTTTTAAACCTTGCATATCTGTAGTTAGCCAGTTTGTCATAACACCACCAAGAGCTGAATCTCTATAGTCAGTACCCATAGGGTGATCAACATCAGTTTTATAGTATTCTATATTTAGTTTTTCATAATTATCGCTTATATTATCTAAGTTATACTCCACACTATAAATATTTGAATCATCATATATAGCATCCATTTTTGAGTTTGGATACAAAATATCATCACTTCTATTTGCTGTTACACTAAGTTTTAGGTTTGAATCTTGTGTTACTTTTATAAATGCTTTAGCCATAACACTTTCTTTAGTATAGGCTTTCATATTTTTATATTTATCTTGATATTTCATACTTGATATGCTTGTATTATCTGCATAGTTAGATAGTTGTTGAGCTATTGTATCACCATTACCATCTTTGTATTGGTCACTAGATTCTGAAGTGGCACTAATCAGTAATCTAATATCATCATCCCCACCGCTTATAGTTGCTCCAACTTTAGTATAATTAAAAGAACCATACCCCATATTTATCTCACCATGAACCTCTTTTGTTGATGCTTTTGTTTTGATTTTCAAACCACCACTCATAGTTCCAAATGTTTCAACATCAAAAGGACCCTCTATAACCTCTATAGATTCTATTTGTGAAGCTAGTACATGTGAAATAGGTGGATCCATCCTATTTACACAAGCACCACAAGTTTTTGTACCATCAACCTCAACAGAAATATTATCTCTCTTTTGACCACGAATATATATATCATTTGCTATCGCACTACGACGGTTCATATCTATACTAGGTATATTTGCACTTAAAGCTTGTGCTAAATCTGCTGATACTTTAGCCTTTTGACTAACCTCTGTAAGGATAGTAGATTCAATATTTATAGATTCTAGATTTATTTGTGTTGCATTAAGAGAAGCTAATGTTATTAGAGATAGAGGGATAAATTTTTTCATAAAATCACCTTTGAAAGATTTTATGAAATAGTATAAAAATTTTGTTACAGAAGTGTTAAATATATAATTACTCTTTAATACTTTTTATAAAATTAAATTCATCATAAAGAGTGTAGAATAATGTTCCAAATACACCACATATAGCAAAAGCAACAGCAAAACTCATACTTAATCCTTTTCTTTTTTTTCTAATTTATCAATAAGCATATTTCGTTTTTTCTCTTCATTCTTAATTAAAAAACCAATTATAATAACTATGATTGTACCAAGAATCAAAAGAATATCTACAATAAAATCATCTTTAACTTTATTTTGTGATATACCAAAAATAACACCAATAATAGCAGACATTAAAACAATAATTATCTGTCTTAAATGTCTAACTTTATCAGCAATTTGATCAATCTTTTTTTGTAATGCTTCAATTATACCCATACAAGATTGTATCTAAACTCCCCTAAAGTCAGTATAAATTACAATTATTATCTTTTTTAGCTAAAATTCCACCATGACTAAATTAGAAAAAATCAAAAAAATGGTACTAATCGCTTTAGGCTTTGCTTTTGCAACTTATTTTATAATGAGTGGGATGGCTATGTTAGACGAAGATTCTAAAGTTCAAAATACTCAAACTAAAGAATCAACTCACTAGCAAAGTTCATAGTTACACAATGTAATGAGCCGTGTTGTTTTATGAGTGTGGAGCAGTTTATGGGGATTATATCTTTATCTTTAAAAGACTCTCTAAATATTTTTAGTGCTATCTCATCCTCTTTTACATCGTAAGTTGGAACTAATATAGCACCGTTTACAAATAAAAAATTTGCATAAGTAGCTGGTAATCTCTCATCTTCAAAATAGATAGCACTACTCATGGGTAGTGAGATGAGTTTGTAGTTTTTCTCTTTGGCTATGATTTTTAATTCATCTTCCATAAGTTTTAGTTCACGGTAATGCTCATCATTTTTATCATCACAAGTCACATACATAATCGTTGTTTTATCTACAAATCTAGCTAAGGTATCTATATGTGAATCTGTGTCATCACCAGCTAAATAACCATGATTTAGGTATAAAATATCTGTTGCACCAAATATATCTTTTAGTTTTTTAGTTATCTGTTTCTCAGTTAGATTTTTATTTCGATTCTTATTTAGTAAACAAGCTGAGGTTGTTAAAATTGTACCAACACCATTACTCTCAACTCCACCACCCTCTAAGATAAAATCTATAGATTCTACATCTGCTTCATAACATTTAAAGATAGCTTTAGTCATACCATTATCTTTTGATGCTTCAAACTTAGAACCCCAAGCATTAAAAGTAAAATCTAGTAGTTTAACCTCACACTCAACCTCTAAAGATAAAGCTGAACAATCTCTAGCCCAAGTATCATCACCCTCATACTCAACAAAAAATAGATTTTTATTTTTTTCAAAAATAGATTCTACATAAGATTTATCTGCACAAACTACTAAACATTTTTGGTATTTAATAACTGCTTTTATAATCGCTATAAAATTATCCTCAGCCTCTTGTAGATACTCACACCAGTCAGTTTTTTTATGTGGAAATATTATCTGTGTAAAAGTTTGTTTCTCAAATTCTGCTATTAATTTTTTCATAATTTCTCTTTTAAAACATAATATTGAAGTATGTATAAACACCATACCAAATATCGTATCTTGTCATCTCCATTGTTAATTCATTTGATTCTATTGTGGAATCACTATCATCACTTTGACCAGCTCCAGTATAGCTACCTCTTGCTTTAAAACCTAAATCAAATGAATAACCTAAACCTTTTGCAAGTTTGTATCTTTGTTGCCATAGATAGCCAAACTGAAGTTCTAAATCAAGAACAAAAGAGAAATCACTATTTACTATTTTTTTATTGGATATAGTTTTGATTTTATCTTTAAACTCTTTTGACATCTCGTAGTTACTAACTCCAAAGCCAATTAAACCTTGAAAATAGTATTTACTAAAATTTGTTTCATATCTTTTAGCATAAGAGGCAGTATCTATCCCTGCTATTAGTTCTATGTTTGTTATACCAAAATTATGATCTAAACCATAGTATTGTATATTTTTTGAACTTCCTGAGAATCCAACTGTTGATGGGGTCTCAAATTTTGTGTATTCAAGCCCACCATAAGCACCTCTCTCTTTCATAATAAGCAAAGAGAATCTCTCTATGGAACTTTTAAACTCTTTTTGTTCACCATCTAAAGTAACAGAAGTAGCACTATTTTTCTTGTCTATAAATGTTGTGATTCCATTTATATTTGAACTTGTATAAGCTATACGAAGAGTGTTAGAATCTGAGATAAGAGAGTTAAAATCTACAAAAAAGTTTAGAGTATCACTAATATCTTTAGTTAAGTCACCTTTTTTTTCAGCTTCACTTTTCATATAGCTAATCGCTAATTGTGTATCTCCAACTCTACCTTGAAGATATAGTTTTTTATAGATACTACTAGATATATCATACTCACTTGAAGCAAAATCAACATCATCTTTTTCAACTTTAGTATTTGCATCCCAAAATAGATACTCTAAACCAGCTCCAGCCATAAACGATAGAAACTCTTCATCTTCAAACCCATCTCTAAGTGGAGTATTTTCATCAATGGTACTATATTTCTCTTTTGAAATTATAAAAGAGATTCTGTTATCTGTTGATGAGTTGGTTGCATTTATCATTAGTTGTTTATCTTTTAAGTATATCTCTGGGTCAAAACCAATGTTATTTTTTTCATCATTATATATCCAACCAGATTCTATAAAATCTTTTGAAAAATCTATATGGGAACCTAGTAGACCTTTATTGTAGATGTTGATTAAATTATATGCTACTAGATATGTGTTTTCATCGTCTTCTGGGTACAGAGATAAAACACCATTTTTATCACTATGTTTTGCTAATGTGATGTTTGAAGATAACCATTTTTCTAAATTTGATACATATATGGTTCTTGAGCCTTTTTCTATACCTGCGATGGCTATATCACCTTTTAGATTATTTGTTAGTTCTATCGTTTCAAACTCTTTTGAATCTTGAATCTTTTGTCCATTTTTATAAACTCCAGATAAGTTGACTTGGATTAAATCTCTATCTTTTGAGATTAGGTTATGTGAAGCTTCTATCATAGATGGGAGGTTATACTCTTTTAAGTTATTATCAACTAGATGATATTTTGTAACACGATTTTTTCCTGAGCCATAGGTGTGGGAGAATAATAGATATGATTTAGTGTTATATCTATTTTTTGCTATGGTTTCAACATAATCGTTTGTTGAGTATGAACGGATAATTTTACCATTTTGATTTTTTAAAACATTGTAACAACAATCTTTTTTACAATTATCTATACATTGAATATCAACATATAGATTAGGAATATGAAGTGAATCAAAGTAAGAATCTTTACTATAAGAACTGTTTTTTATTTTAGATATAGAATATTCATCATTAGATTCATTACTATAACTAAATGAGTAGATTAATGGGATAGATAAGAGTAATTTAAAAAACATAAGTTTTCCTAATAATTTCTGAAATATTATCAAATAGAAGCTTAGGAAATTTGATATAATTCAACTATGGCAAATATAATTTTAAATAAAACTAATTTTTTCAATAATCTACAAATAATTTTAAATAAAACAAAATCAAAAGATAAGATAGCTTTGGTTTTAAAAGATAATGCTTATGGGCATGGAATCTTAGAAATTGCTGGGATGGCTCAGGAGTTTGGTTTAAGTCGGGCTGTTGTTCAGAGTTATGATGAAGCTTTAAAAATTGAGAAGTTTTTTGAGTATGTTTTAGTTTTAGCTGATTTTCCAGCTGTAGAAAATAGTAAGATTAGATATACGATAAATAGTTTAGAATCTATAAAAAAGTTTCCAAAAAATACAAAGGTTGAGTTAAAAGTCGATACAGGTATGCACCGTAATGGAATCGCTATGGGTGAACTACAAGAGGCACTAAAGCAAATAGAGGAAGCTAAACTTGTTTTAGAAGCTATTTTTACACACCATAGAAGTGCTGATGAGTTGAGTAGTGAATGGTTTTGGCAAAATGAGAATTTTAAAAAAATCAAAGATGAGGTTTTAGCTTTAGGTTATAAAAATCTAAGGTTTCACTCATCAAATTCAGCTTCACTTTTTAGATTTAAAGAGTTTAGTGAAGATATGGCTAGAGTAGGAATTTGTGCTTATGGTTGTATGGAGATGGCTAAACCTTTAGGTGTTGATGGCTTTAAACCTGTTTTATCTTTATATGCTGATAAAATCTCATCAAGAGAGTTAAAAAAAGGTGATGCTATCGGTTATGGGGCTTCTTTTTATACTAAAGAGGATTGTATAGTTAGTAGTTATAATTTTGGTTATGGTGATGGTTTTTTAAGGATTCTTTCAAACAACTATGAAACTCCTAAATCTAAAAAGCTTGTTGGTAGAATCTCTATGGATAATAGCTCTTTTATTTGTAGTGATGATAAGATTTTAATCTTTAATGATGCTAGAGTTATAGCTTCTTCTGCTAAAACTATCAGTTATGAGGTTTTAACATCACTAAAGGCAACTTTAAAAAGAGAAGTGATTTGTTAAGGTTTCTAACTATATTTTTAATTATGGTGGTTAGTATGTTAGAAGCTAAAGTGATAGCTAAAATACCTGAAGCTTCTGGAATCTGTTTTATAGATAAATCAAAAAGTTTAGTTGTTGTAAATGATGAGGGTTGGCTTTATGAGATTACGAAAAAAGGTAAACTCATTAGAAAAGAGTTTTTAGGTGATTATGATTTAGAGGGTATTGATTATGATAAAAAGAGTGAAAAACTTTTTTTGGCTGTTGAAGGTAGTGAGAGTTTTTTAGTAGTTGATTTTAAAACTTTTAAAGTACAAAAAGAGATAAAAATAAAACGCTCATACAATGGTATAAAACTACTTAAAAAATCTAAAGGTGCTGGATTTGAAGCTCTTGCAATAGATAATGGTTCTATTTATCTATCAAACCAATCAAAAATAAAATATAAGAAAAAATTAAAAGAGAATGCTTCTGTTATAGTAAGAGTAGAATTTTCAGACAAAAAAAAGTTGAAAATTAAAGAGATTTATAATCACGGTTATATAGATATAGCTGGAATCACTTTTCACAATGGATTCTTATATATGGTTAGTGATACTAAAAATTTACTTATCAAATATAATTTGAAGAAAGCTAAAACTATCTCAAAAGTGAAATTACCAAAATCTGCTCAAGAGGGTATATGTTTTGATAATAGTGGTTATTTTTATATAGCTGATGATAATGGTAGAGTGTTAAGATACAAAGAAAAAAATTATCTAAAATAATTTTGAATTTTCACAGATTCTATCTGTCAATCTGCTATAATACGAAAATACAATTTATTACTTAGTAAATGCTTAAAATGTGTGTTTATTTATATTTTATTTCAAGAAGTTAAAGGTTTACAATGACATATGGTGAATATTATTATCTCATAAAGTATGATATGAGATTAAAAGATGGTGTTTGGGTTACAAATAAACCAAGAATTACTATTCCATCAAAAATGAATAGAGAAGAAGCACTTGATTATTATACAAAAAAGTTTGCAAAATATTGGGTTACTACAGGTTTAAGAAAATAATTTCTACGGTAATATCCTTTTAATTTTCCAATATCTGTTTTTCCAGTATGGATTATAAATACTAGATATTGTCACACCAATTTTAGTTGAAGTGTGCATAAATCTATCTTTCTCGATTATGATTCCAGTGTGTCGTGTATCATAACCTGTTTTAAAAAAAATCAAATCACCACTTTTTGAATTATACCTGTTTACTTTATACCCTATTTTAGCCTGTTGTTTTGTCGTTCTTGGTATTTTAATTCCAAAAGCATCTTTATAAACTGTTTGTATAAATGCTGAACAATCGATTCCAGAAAAAGTATCACCACCATATTTATAGGGTGTTCCTTTCCATTTTTTATACTCATTAAAAAGAGCTTGTTTTATAAACTGTTTATTAGTTTTAAAATTTTGAGGTTGATTTGGTTTAGTTATCTCTTTATAAGATGGATTCCCTCTAGTGGAACACCCATCTAAAAAAAAGATGAGAATCAAAGAGATTAAGAGTGGTTTCAAGTAGTTATTTTAATAATTGCATTTGGAAATATCACCCCATCTATACCAAGAAGAGCCATATTATGAATCTCTTTTTCATCAGATAAAGTAACTAAAATTTTAGAATCAAAAAGGTAATTATTTGCTATATTTTGAGTATCTAAAGAGATACTTTTTTCTATAACTATATAAGAAGCATTTAGATTTGAAGCATAGATAACTTCTGTTATATTTTTTACACCAACTGCAAAATCTATATTGTTTAAGTTTAAATGCTCTATAACATCTAAATTATGCTCATCAAAATCTACAAAAATAAGAGAAGATGGTGGAGTGTTATTTATAGCTTCTATATCTTGAATATGGTAAAAAGATGGACTTTGTATAAATCTATGACCAAATAGTAACATTATTTTTTATCTACACATTCACTACTACAGTAGTATCTATTTTCACTAATGATAGATTCATCTATACTTACATAAGTTCCACAACCAGCACATTCAACCATATCGTTTGTCTTTGGCTTTGAGTTATCTTTTTTATTAGAGTTATTTAATGGTTTTTTCTTTATAAATAAAAAATATACAACAGCTATAACACCAAGAACAAGTAATACTTTTAGAATCATTTTCCATCACCTTTCATAAGTAGATAGTGTCTATTTTTAGTTTGTATGATTTTATGCTTCATATCTTCAACCTCATCATAAACTTTTTCACCCTTATAAAAAAGAAGTTGAGAGTTTTCATCACGAAATCCCTCACTTAATTTTAAAAGCATTTTTGTATCTGTTACAGCTCTTGATGTAATTATGTCAAAAATTTTAGCATCCATCTGTTCAACTCTTTTTTTAACAACAGTTACATTTTTTAATTCTAAATCAGCTTTTATAAACTGTAAAAAACTAGCTCTTTTAGTAAGTGGCTCAACAAGAGTAACCTGCGTATTAGGAAGTGCTATAGCTAAAATCATCCCTGGAAAACCAGCACCAGTTCCTATATCTAAAAGTGTATCTACCTTTGGTAAAAAACTTACAGGGTAAACAGCATCATAGATAAAATCATTTACCATCTCTTCATTTTTCGCACCAGTTAAGTTATGAATTTTATTCCATTTAAACAAGTTTTCTTTATATTTTTGAATATTGAACCAAAAATTATCTGGTAATTCTATTTTATCATCTGTAAGCGTTGTTTTTAAATCTATCAAATTTTTTCTCTTTATATGTTATTTTGATTATCTTGAAGAAATATATCCATCTCATTAGCAGGTATAGGTCGTGAGTAAAAATAACCTTGAATATTATCACACCCATTTGTAAGTAAAAAATCTCTTTGATACTCAGTCTCTACACCCTCTGCTATAAGGTTTAGATTTAAACTTTTACCAAGAGCTATGATAGCTTTTGTTATAGCTATATCATCCTCATCATCAGGAATATCTTGAATAAAACTTTTATCTATTTTCAACTTATCAACTGGTAATTTTTTTAGATAACTAAGTGATGAGTAACCTGTTCCAAAATCATCAATAGCTATCTCAATACCTAAACTTTTAATCTCATTTAATTTTAAAATAGCTTCATTAGGGTTATTCATAATTTGACCCTCCGTAACTTCTAGCTCAAGCCACTTAGGTGAAAAATCTAATGAGTTCATAGTTTCTACAAGAATATCTATAAAATCATCTTTATAAAGTTGTTTCATAGCTAAGTTTAATGCTAAAACTCCTGGGTTTAATCCATCATCGTACCATTTTTTAAATTGTTTCATTGCACTTTTCATAACAATTCTATCAATCTCTATAATCAATCCACTCTCTTCAGCAATAGGTATAAATTGATCAGGAAATATAAAACCAAGTTCAGGATGTTTCCATCTAATTAAAGCTTCCATCCCCATAATTTTCTTTTTACTAGCATCAATTTGAGGTTGAAAATATACTAAAAATTGTTCCTCTTTTATAGCTATTCTTAAATTATTTTCTATTGTGATTCTTTTAAAAGCTAATGATGTCATCTCAGATGAATAAAACTGAAAATTATCTCTACCCTCATCTTTTGCTTTATACATAGCACTATCAGCAAATTTAAGAAGATCATTCTTATCTTTAGAATCGTCAGGAAAAATACTAATTCCGATACTTACAGATATAAAAAGAGATTGTTCATTTAAAACTATAGGCTCTCTCATAATCTCTATAATTTTAGTTGATAACAGAGATGGAACTTTTAAATTATCTATATCTTTTAAAATAATAGTAAACTCATCACCACCAAGTCTAGCTAAAATATCATCTTCACCAAGTATATTTTTTAAACGAGATGCTACCTCTATAAGTATAATATCACCAATATTATGACCAAGAGTATCATTGATTTTTTTGAATTGATCTAAATCAATAAATAAAAGTGCAAACTGATTTTTATTTTTTTCTGATAAAGAGATAGTTTGTGATAATTTTTCATTAAAAAGAGTTCTATTTGGAAGGTAAGTTAAAGGGTCATAATTTGATTTTTTATGTAACTCTTTCTCTCTTATCTTTAAAAGTTTTTCATCTTCAACCTGCTTTGTAATATCTGTATCAAAAATCACAAATGCTTCTTCATCTTTATATTTTATAGGGTGTATAAGGGATTGAATATAGTAGATAGAACCATCTTTTCTTTGATGTCTAGTTCGATTTAACAGTTTACCATCTTCTAAACATTTTTCTATCATTAAAGTAGTTTGTTCTTTTGTTAGGTCTGGATTTATATCAAAAACATCCATTGTTAGAAGCTCTTTAGATGTGTAACCAAGTGCTTCACAAGCACCTTTATTTACATAAAGATATTTTAGTGTTTTAAAACACATTATATATATCTCATTTTCAGTATTTTGAATCAAATGGAAAAACTCTTTTGCTTCCCTTTGCATATCTATCTGTTTTGTTATATCTTGAGTTGAGCCAATAAGTTTTGATGGCATATTTTGTTCATCAAAAATAACTTTACCATTTAGTAATACATCTCTTTTTGTACCATCTACCCTTTTGATTCTGGCATGAAATGTTGTAACATCTCCAGTTTTCATAGCATGTGCTAAAGATGTTTGAGCTTTAACAACATCATCTTCAAATAAAACAGAGAAAAAAAGTTCAAGAGTTGGTTCAGTTTTATCTTTATCAAAACCATATATCTCAAAGCTTTGATCAGACCATACAGATTTATTTGTTTTTAAATCTACTTCCCAACTACCAAGGTTTGATATAGATTCTAATTGTTTAAGTGAATCTTCTCTAGCTTTTAGTTTTAAAATAGCAGTTTGTAAATCATCATTATCTATATCTATTGGCATAGCCTCTCCTCTTTAATTTATCTCTAAAGCAGATGTCCCATCTCATCTTTTTTAACATCTAAATAATCTTCATTATATTTATTTGGTTCCATAATTATAGGAACTCTTTTCACAACTTCTACATCTGTTAATGAACTAATCTTATGTGGATTATTCGTTAAAAGTTTGATTTTTGAGATTCCAAAATGATGAAGTATGAAAGGTACTATCTCATAAGTTCTCTCATCAGCATCAAAACCTAATTGATGATTTGCTTCAACAGTGTTAGCACCTTTATCTTGAAGAGCATAAGCATTTATCTTATTTAAAAGACCAATATTTCTGCCCTCTTGACGGAGGTAAATAACCATACCATTAGTTTTTTCTGCCAACTTGAGTGCATACTCTAGTTGATCACGACAATCACATTTTAAACTACCAATAGCATCACCAGTTAAACACTCTGAGTGAACTCTCACTATGGGAATCTTTTCTAGGTTCTCTTTATAGATAACCAAATGCTCTTTTTCACCCTCTTTGAAGGCTTTTACTTTAAAATCACCAAATCTTGATGGTAAATTTGCTATTTCTGAAATCTCTATATTCATTATATTAATCTTTAAAAGGGTAAAATATTTTTATAAAAATTATTATATCAAAAAAAGGTTTAAGTATGTTCCAAAGATTTCGTAGAACTCGTTTAAATAAGCATCTTCGTGCATTAG
>Ga0256837_1001026_pt1 | contig 20329 bp, 22 predicted proteins | sample 4562384metaG_FD_185976 | JGI IMG/M metagenome (GOLD analysis project Ga0256837, IMG submission 185976) | Hydrothermal vent microbial communities from Guaymas Basin, Mexico - 4561-384 | ecosystem: Environmental > Aquatic > Marine > Hydrothermal vents | place: Mexico: Guaymas Basin | collected...
TATACTTTAATAATATATAGAATATAGATAGTGATTATAGATAGTGGTATCTGCTGATTATATTATCTTCTATTAAAAATCATTCTGGATTTTAATCCATAATGATTTTTTATTATACTTTAATAATATATAGAATATAGATAGTGATTATAGATAGTGGTATCTGCTGATTATATTATCTTCTATTAAAAATCATTCTGGATTTTAATCCATAATGATTTTTTATTATACTTTAATAATTTATAGAATATAGAATATAGATAGTGATATCTGCTGATTAATTATCTTTACATTAAAAATCATTCTGGATTAAAAGCCATAATGATTTTTTATTATACTTTAATAATTTATAGAATATAGATAGTGATTATAGATAGTGGTATCTGCTGATTATATTATCTTCTATTAAAAATCATTCTGGATTTAAATCATAAATGATTTTTTATTATACTTTAATAATTAAGAAATAAAACTATTTACTATAGAAATAAATATATTAAGAGAACAATATTGTTCTCAAATATTAATGTTTTGGATATGTTTAATTACATAGTTCATATAATATTTATTATGGAAATGTAAAGATTATTTCTATAGTTAAAAAGGAGATCTAAATGAGAGATTTATTAGAAGATTTTTGGTTATTATCAGATGATCAAAAATCTTCGTTAAATGATCAGATGGCAGAGGATATCTGCCATTCTGATTATGTTCAAGAAGTTGAAGTAGCAGGTGTTGAATGCTACTTCAACTTCAAAAGTTCATTAATCTCTGCTGATATAGCAGAGATTAATGAACTTGTTCGAGAAAAACATATCTACCGTTTAATTAAACGGTAGATATGTTTTTCTTATGTGCTAGTTGAAATACTAGCTTTTATTTTTATTAAAAGGGATTTTTTATGTTAGAAAATTATTATGGCGCTGCAAGTGGCGTAGGTGTTAATGGGTCGGATATTATACTAAGAAGAGGAGATGTTTATTTTCTTTCAAATGGATTAAATAATAGAGTTATAGGTTCATATATAGATATTCAGAATCATTTAATTGGTTCAAATAAAAAAATCGATAGATTTATGAGAAATGATCTTGAAGTTTTAGAAGAAGCTTCGGAACCAATAATAATCGATAAATTATTTGAGATATTGGATAATCCATATATCGATTATTATGAAGTAGAAAAAAAAGAGATATTAATTCTAATATCTCTTTTAAATGCTAAATGTTAAATGCTAAATGTGTTAGCTGTAATGCTAATTATAAATATAATTAAAAGGAAATATAATGAGTAATATAATGAGTAATTTAAAAAAAATAGAAGAGATTAAATCACTTACTATGGTAAGTGATGATAGAATTGATGGATTAATTGAAATAATTAGTCCATTTTATTTAAAAACAGATAAGGCACATGGTTTAGATCATGTGTTGGATGTGACAATTACAATGATTAAAATGAAAATAAAATTATTTATTAAAGATGAATCATGTATAGATGAAAATATATTAGTAGCCGGACTATGCCATGATATGTTTTCTACATTAGAGGATCGTAAGATTCACAATGAAAAAGGAGCTATTTGGATTTCAAAAAATTCGGATAAACTTCAAAATTTATTTCAAATAGATAACACTAGAGCTATTGAATTAGCTATTTTAGAACATAGAAGTTCTTGGAAACAAGAATTTAGTTCTACTTTATCAGAACTAATATCTTCAGCAGATCGAGGGTATTTAAATTTAGATGATATGATTGAAAGATCATTAAAATATCACAATGGTAATATGGAAGAGGTTATTAAACATATGCGTGAAAAATTTGGAAGAACAGGGTATGCAAAATATCCTCAGATATTTCTAGATTTTCATGACGATGATCTAGAATATTTTTATGATGATATAGATTCATTGTAATATTATTTTAAATTAAATGTTTTGAATATGTAATACATAGTTCATATAACACACTATGGAAGTATAAAGATTATTTCTATAGTTAAAAAGGAGAAAATTTAAATGAAAAATTTATTAAAAGATAATTATAAAACATATAAGATGTTAAATGCTTATATGCAAGCGGAAATATATATAATGTTTTATTATGTTATAATAGGAACAAGCTTTGGAGTAATATTAACTAAACTTCAAGGTTTTGAATTTGCAGCTACCACAATTGGTATAATGATGGTAGTTGTTAAAATTGTAGATTTGAACGCTCACACAATCAAAGATTTAAAATTATCAACAAAATATTTAATTATTATGATACTTGATATGATAATGATATTAAATTTATTAATGTATGAACATATAGATTTAAGTAACTGGCTAATATCTACAATAATTATATTAGGATTATTTAATATGTTTTTAGATAGTTATTATATAGATTATGATGTGATAAAAAGAGAAACCTTAAATGGACCATTAATAAAAGATTTGGGATATTTACATAGATTTATATTTGCAATTGCAGGTATTGTTTCAGCTATATTAATTACATCATTATTAAAAATATTTATTATAGATGATGATGGAATTATTGGAATTGAAAATGTTATATATATTATAACATTGTTTATGGTCTATGTACTGTATAAAGAATATAGACAATATAGATTATATTATAAGGATATGATTGTTCAACACAAAGAAAAGGAAAAAAGAGAAGAGTCGAAAGTTCTGATGACTCTAGAAGAGTATCAGAATAAATTTAAATAAAATCATTAAGGATTTAAATCCTTAATGATTTTTTAATTGCAAATATTTTTTTAGGAGATGTAAAATGTAAAATGTAAAATATGTATTATATGTAATAAATTAGATATTGTTTAAAATCATAGTGGATTATAATCACAAATGATTTTTTAATTACGAAATAAAATTATAGGAGATTATAATGAAAAATTTAAAATCAAGAATTGGATATGGTAAAATAGATAGTAAAATAGTTATTATTAGAATTAATGATATTTATTATAGAGATTTGCAGAGCAATGCAAATTATAATAGTGTGCAGGATGATATATTTTTTGAATTAAAAGGAGATGATCAATCAAATATGTTAAAAGCATTAGATGATTGTCAAGTAAAAAGAGAGGATGAGGAATTAAAAAAAGCAATTATGGAGAATGATAAATTAGCTCTTTTGGTTGTTAATAAAACAAAACTTCATCAAGATATATTAGTATATCACAAATGCGATGCTGTTAGATTAGCATTGGTTCATAGAAGTGTTGATTCTCATATTATTTTACATAAAGATGAGAATAAATATATAAGATTAGAAGTGGCAAAGATATCTGCAGAGTATCATTCTATAATGTACAATGATGATTTTAATAAAATTAGATTATTAATCGCTAGCATGTCATCAGATTACCATGATAAAGTATTTAATGATAAAGATATTAATGTTCGAATAGAAGTTGCAAAGGCTTCTACATTATATCATGATATATTGTGCAAAGATGATTATTATGAAATAAGAAGAATTGTAGCATCTATGGGTGAAGATTATCATAATATATTATGTAATGATAATGATTGGGAAGTATTGTTAGCTGTTTTAAAAGGTTCTGGTAATAAATATATTGATAAGATTGATAAATCTAATTATCGAATATCTGATTATATTAATAAATCAGATACATTATAAAAATCATCCTGGATTTAAATCCAGGATGATTTTATTTGCTCAATATTTTTTATTTGCTTATTTGCTTATGGATTTATAATATATATTTCTATAGTAAATTATAAATTATAAATCATCAAAATGTCCACCTACAACTTTTTCTAAATCGGTCTTAGATGGTTCATATTTTCTTGATATTGAATGTACTATATTATCTTTAGAATATCCATAATTATATCCAACAATTGAATTAAGTCTATGAGCGGACTCTTTTGTTGACAATGCAGTATCCGATGAATAAATACCAGATCCTAATCTAACAGGTTTGAATTCACCAGAGGCATCATATTCACCATATAATTGAGACATAATCAATTGAATATGCACCATCTTAATATTTGAAGTAGATAATAATTGATCATAAATAGTCACTAAATGTTTTTCAGCATCATCTCTAAGATATCTAACTCTATTTTCAAATAAACTATCAAGTACTTGAATATCAGTAGCAGATGATTTTGTAATTGCAAACATTATCAAATCACCTTTTTCATAATAATGATATATAATACCTTTTGTTTTTTCATTAGTATCTGGAACTATTAAATTAATTTCAAATGGAAAATATAATTGAACTTCATCATTATAATCAGTTGCTTGAATATTTAACATTCCTGGAATTGCTATCGAACCTTGCAAATCTTCTTGACCTGATTCATCAGATGAATCTGCAACATCTAAAAGTTCTTCATCATTTGCTTTTAATTCCTCAGGATCAATTGCAATTGTAATTGATGTCTTCGCATAAACATGATTCTTTTTAACGTCTAAATATTTTTCAACTTTTTGTAATTCTGTTAATTTCATTATATTTCCTTTAAATTAAATTATTATTTTTTTTGAAATGCTTTGGTTTTCTTTGCTGAAATATTAAGCATTTTATGTCTTGCTATTGTATCAGCTGATTTTGGTTCAGATGATGCAATTCTTCTAAGGTCTGGTTGTGAATGTCCATATCCATCTGATTTCATCATCTTTCCTCTACATAAGCAGGTACATCAGCTGTCGGAGCTTCACCTGATTCGTATTCTGTAATAGTACCATCAAATTTATCAACTTCTTTACTTATTCGAAGCATGTCTTCGTCTGGTTTAGTACTTGATTTTGTATTTAAACCAATATCTTCTAATTTATTATTGGCATGTTTTTCATATTCTGTTACAATTTCTTGTTTATCAATTTTTACTTTCATTTTATTACCTTATCCAAATGTTAATTTTGTTAATCGATCCAATGCACTTGTCGAATCCTTCTCTAAATTGGATGATGGAGTAGATGTTCCATCAAAACTTCCTATTATTTCTCTTTTTAAATCTATAATTCTTAAAATATTTTCATCTATTGAATTCTTAGATACTAACATATAAGCTGTAACATCTCGTTGCTGACCTATTCTATATGAGCGAGCAATTGCCTGTTGAATAATTGCAGGATTCCACCATAAATCATATAGAATAACTTTATTAGCAGCATGTAATGTTATACCAGAATTACCTGCTTTAGTTGATACAATTATAGTATTTATTTTATCATTATGCTGAAATTCTTTAATTATATCTCCGCGTTTACTAGATGGAGTACTACCTGATATAGCTAGCGAATTTGGAATTACCTTATTTAATCGCTTTAATGTTTCAGTAAACTCTGTAAAAATAATAAACTTTGAATCTTTATTATCTTTGATTAATTTTAGAGTCATTAATTCTTTTGATGACACCATATTAAAAGTATTATTCTTTAAAAAATCTAATTTTTCTAATTGTTTATGATATGATACAGTCTGTCTTAATCTTATTAAAGCAATTACAACATCATTATAATATGATAAATTATTAGTTGCTTTATCTCTTATTATAGAATTACCATAAAATTTTTTAACTTTATTATGTATTAAAGTTTCTTCTTTATTCATTTGAACATTTACATTTACGATTGATAATTTAGCAGCTAACTGTTTTTTAGTTTTTAATCTTCTTAAATATATACCATCAATAATTGAAGTTGTTTTATGAGCTAATAATACTTCATCTTTAGTTATTCTGGCTAAAATATTATATATACGACTATAAATTGGATCTATGATAGATAAAATATTATAGATATCTTGTATTTTATTTTCAATAGGAGTACCACTTAATAATATATTAAATTTAGAAACAGTAGCTGATAATGCTTTATTATTTAATGTATTCTTATTTTTAGCTCTCTGCGCTTCATCAACTATCAATACATCAGTTTTTACATTAATTAATTTAGCATATGATTCAAATGAATAAATATTTATTTTTCTATTATTTAATTGGGGTAGAAATTTATCAATTTCTAAATGCCATACAGATATAACAGAAGCTGGACAAACAATAGTTATTGTTTTAGCATCTGATAATTCTAAAAATGTTAAAGTTTGTATTGTTTTTCCCATTCCCATATCATCTGCTAAAATCGCACCAGGTAATTTAGCTTTATATAAACCATATAACCAAGAAATACCTTGTTTTTGATGATCATATAACTCAGCATTAATAATTAAATTTGTAAATAATTTATCATCTATTTTTGTTTTAGAAACAGCTCTTGATTTTTCTTGATGATGTTTAAATTCTTTCATATCATTACCAGTTAAAGCATCAAATAATTCTGATAGATTTTCCTGAATTTCAGCAACATCATAAAATGTCATTCCATTTTCTTTAACTATGGTAACATATTGTTTGGCTCCCTTTAATCTTTTTAAAATTAGGTTGAGCTCAACATCATCTCTTTTAAAAATTACATCTTTAATTTTTCGATATCTAATTACTTTAATACCAGTTCTATGTTCATAATAACAAGAAGAGTTAAATTGTTTTAGGAATTGAGGTAAATTATTAACATAATAACCATGATATAAATTTTTAGTTCTTTTCTTTAATACTGATTTAACTTCTTTTTCAAATTCAATATCGGGAATTAAAATTTTATTATCTTCTAATATTGGTATACCATCCACATTTCCTAAAAATGAACCAATCTTTAAAGGATTCATTCCTGTATACCTCATATGTAAATTTTTAAACTCTATAGTATCAGTTAATTGTTTTTCTGTTAAAATATCTTTTGATAATTGAAGAAATACTTTTGGGTTTTTTGCATTGATTTTGTATTCTTTAAATTTAGGAATTAAATTATTAAATTCAGTTCCTCTAAATATTTGATGTTGGAATAATTGTTTATTAAATTCAAGTCTAGCAGATTTACGATTACCAGCATATATTTTTTGATTTAACATAACATCAATTACATTATCAATTGGCATTCTAGTTCCCATTTTTTTGCGATTAAGAATACTTATAGTATCTCCCAATTTAATTGGTCTATAATAATTACTCATTTAATGATTCCTCCACCCAATCTAAATTCAATTTAGATATTCGTTCTTCTATAATTTCTAGAGTTTGTCCAATGTATTTATCAGTATCATAATCATCTAAATTAAAATCTTTAGATACATTATACATTAATGTAATATGTGATTTATAATTATCATAATCATAAGTAGCTCCTGCTGACATAGCTCTATTGAATTGCATCTCACAGAATTTACAATCAATTTCGATATGTAGATTTTTCCCCTCGTCTGTATCAAAATGTCCAAAGCCTTTAATCTTAACAATTTGAGACATTTTAGATTTGGCATCACCATTTTTATCAGTTGATTTACCTTTTGAAGTCTTATAAAATGGTATCTTTTTCTTAGAATATACTAAAGTACAATGATAATCATCTTTAAAATCTTTAATTAATCCCAGACTATAAATAATATCATCTAGTTTTTTATTTGAAGCCTTTGAAAATATTACATCTGAATAAGTTCCATCTTCTTTTACTTTAACTGTTTTTGGTTTAATCACTTGATTAAATTCTAACTTGCCCATTTTTATTCCTTTGTAATTAAAAATCATTTATGATTTAAATCATAAATGATTTTTTAACGTATTAATCATTTACTGTGATATATGAATCAGATTCACACATAGCGTAAATATTGCCTTCAAAATGAACAGATGATAATTTTTCATTCTTTGTAAGTTTAAAACTATCATCTGCATCTATATCACCAACTTTAATATTAACTTGGTCATACTGTGCAATTATAACAAATTTCATTTCAGTTGTTACTTCTGTCCATACCTGTTTAGGTAACTCTAATTTTCGTGTTGTCATATAATTCCTTTAATTTTTATCCAGTACTATCTATAAATTTAATATCTTTCATACTAACATCTTCTAGTTTTGGATATGATTTTGATCTTGCTCGATGAGTTGTAATAAAATAACCATTTTTATCTTTTTTACATGTAAATCCTAAATTTTCTTTTATTCCAGTACATGGCACAACCTCAGAGTTATTTCTATTCTTTCTTGAAGAGGCTTCTAAAAGTAAGGATTTATTAATTTTATATTTCATTAACTTCCTTTTCAATGTTCATAGCATATTCCATTAACATTTTAAAATTATACCAATCTTTTTCAGTACATTTTTCTCTATATGAATTTTTAAAATTTGTATGAAAATTCATATGACATTTATAACATAGCGTTACACCATTCTCTATATCGAATCTAGATTCAGCATGATGACTACCATTTTTTATATGATGAGCTGCTCGTTTTTTTCTACTACTACATATTACACATTTAGTGTCTCTGCGTATAACATGAGCTCTCCATTTACGATAATTTGTTGTTTTTCTCCAATCAGACATTATATCTCTCCTATATATTAATTAAGAAATTCCTTGTAATAGTATAGAAATAAATATATTAAGAGTATACTTTAATGCTCAAAAAAAGGAGGATATAATGAGTAATTATATCAATCGCCAAAAGGCGTTTATAAATAATGTAGGCAAAATGCCTACACAGATAGAGACTTTAGAGAAGTCTCTTATTTCTTCTGGTGTAGTAGCCAGAAGAAATAAATTAATCCTTAACGTAGCATATGCTACATTAAAGGATTGTAATGAAGCAGGCCTTAGAAATACTAAGACCTGCTTTAAAGCCATCAAGACGATAGTTCGTCTTGATGGTAGAAATATTAGAGAGCTGTAATAAGCTCTCTAATATTTTTTATTTCTTTAAAATATTTAATATGCTTCTAAAAACTATTAATTAATATTTCATAATCTGATGAAATTTCCTCATTAAAAGTAATTAAAGTTTCTGATGTTATTTCATAATCATTTTTTGATAATAAAATACCATTTATAAATATATCAACTTTTCCATCATCTGTTGATATTAATAAAGAATTTTCAAAATTATCATCACCTGTTATAGTATCACCTGAACCATTAAATTCAAAACGTTTTCTGGAATCAGAAGAATCAGAAGAATCAGAAGAATCAGAAGAATCAATATCCATTGTATTTACAACATCTTTAACTAATGAACTTAATTTTGAATCTTTAAATTGTACATAAGAAGCTCCTCTAGTACCATATTCTATATCTGTACCAGATACCTCATCTCCTTCTATTGAATTTCCGCTATATATAACAAAATTATCATTTACAAATATATGAAAAGCTGATACACAATCAGGTAATCCCTGAGGAAATGGTTGTTTAATTAAATCAAAATTATAATAAATTGATTTATTATCATATTGTCCAGCAATAAATCCATTTTTATATATGGCAATTGATTGAGCTTCACCACCCTCCTCCTCAGTATCATATCTTAATGTTTTATTAAAATCTGTAAAACATAAATCATAGTCATCTGATACAATAACTACATTATCTTTAACATCTATATTATCTATTTTTATTGGAATTTCAATATTTCGAAGCATTTCACCAGACATATCATATTCATATACCTTATACACATCATCATCATCTATTTTTGTAGATGAGCTAATATATATCTTATTACTATCAACAATAAGATGTATACCTCCTTCAACCACTGATAATTCACTTTTGATTGAAAATTTAGCATCTAATATATATACGATACCCTCTATATATATAATAAATTTATCTTTATACACATCAATCTGTTCATTGGTTGGTAATGATGGTAAACCTGATACATCAGATACATTAATTTCTGTTACTAAATCTGTTAATTCTTTAAATAATAAACTAACTCCATTATCGTATAAAAATCCAACTTCATTTATTTTAGCAATACTAGTTCCAACATATGAACCATCTTCATCTTCAAGTTTTTCATCAAAATATAATGTACCATCTTGATTGAAAACCTTAACAATATTATGATCTTCAATATCATCAAAACCTCTTGCAATAATTCCATATTTAGAAGAAGCATGACAATTTATATTATAAGGTGCATCATTATGATCATAAAATGCTGCATATAATACCTCAGATGCTTTTGGTGTATATAAATCTTCTACAAATTCTTTTGTTATAACACTTCTCTTATCAATTATTTTAGCTATAGATAATTCAGGCACAATAACCTGACCATCTCCTAATCCATATATGCTATCAGCTTTATTAAAAGAATCTTGACCTATTCCAATTCTCCATATAGAATCTTCTCTATTTGTTGCATATTTACCAGCTACAAATGAATAATCTGCATATGCTGTATTTCCTCTACCTAATGCGACTGAATATTTACCTTTTGTTAAACCTGAAGATAATGCAGATGAATATTCTGCTGTTGTTTCGGTTGTTCCACTTGATAAACCAACACTGCCTTTACCCTCAGTAATCGACTCAAAACCATGAGAAAATGAATATTGTTCTTTTGCATTTCCTTTTGCTAATGAAAATGATCTATCTCCCTGTGACTTACTACTACCAAATGCAGCTGAGTAACTACCAGTTGCATCTGAATCATTTGTCGCAAATGAAAAATCACCAGATGATAATGACTTTGAAAATGCAACTGCACTTTCTCCACTAGCATTTGCATTACCAGATGCAAATGATCGCAATCCTTTTGAATATGACCCAGCAAATGCAACTGAATTAATTCCCTCACTACTACCAGTAGGCATTTGAAATTTGAAATCACCATCAGGAGCCGTTATTAGCCCATCAACACCCTGAGTAAATAAACTAGTTCCTCCAACTTCAATGTTGCCGATTTTCGTATCAACTTCATCTGCTGTATTATAGTTTGCAAATTTTGCATCTATTCTATTTGATCTATCAGACATCAATAATAATTTAGCGGCATTTTCCTCTATTGTTTCATATGCTGATAAATCAGTTGAATCTATTTCCCAACCATCTAAATTTTTAATATATTTTGTTGATTTATTAAATATCGGAATCATATCAGATATTTCTACATTTACTTCAAAATCATCAACTGGGACATGATCAGCGTTAAAGATTTTAGCCAAATTACCTTTTACAGGATACATGAAATTTGCCCATTCTTTAAACCAATATTTCTCTTCAATTATATATTCTTCATCATTAAACCATACTTTTTCTAATTCCGGATATTTATCAATAACATCCTGATATTCTATTTTATCAACATCATCTACACTAAACCATAAAATATATGAATCTAATATAAGCCAATCATATTCTGAAAATAAATCAATAATATATTGATTTACTTGAGCTATGCCAAATGAACCATTATTTAAAAATCTATGATTAGAATCTGCATAATTCATAGATGCATAGTAATCATACTCATCATAATACATCTCAATATTATACTCTTCTGATACCTCATTAATAGTTAATTCTTCTTTCTGTGTATAAGTGGAACCAATAACGCCTTGAGATTCTAAAGGTTCTCCCTCTCCTATTAAATTTTCAGATTCTCTAAAATTCTGATCTAATTCATCATGTGTTAATGGTTTACTTGTATCTGTTTTATATATCATTACATTATCCTTATTTTACTTTTAATTTTTCTTATTGTATTATACAACTATATCATACAATTATATCATACATCTATATCATCAATAATGGAAGAACTATTGTTTTATTTTTATTTTTTTCCATTTTTAATTTTAATTTATAATCTTTTTTGATTTGAATTTCTCTTTTTTCTTGTTGTATAATATAATTTATATCGTCGATAAGTAATTTTACATCATCTGATAAAAATGTTGGTTGTTTCATCATAACTTTCCGATTAGGATATAATACAAAATAATATTTCTTAATTCGATTCCAATCACTTTTTGATAATTTTTCTTTTTTAATTACTTCATTTGGATGAACATAATAATTATTATCACTATCCTTATATGGTTCTTTTTCTAAATAATTTGCCATATTTCTCAAAAATGTCGGTAAATCAACATCTGAATCTCTTCCAAAATATCTAATAAAATTATTTTCTATTTTACCAGCTAATGCATTAGCATTTGATGATAAGGTTGTTCTTATTGTTCCATTATATTTTGATGGTATATCACTTTTAAATCTTTTATGTATATGATCCAAAGCTGTTTTATTAAATGCAACATCAAGCCCGGTTATAGGACAACAACAATTATTATCTTTCCATAATACATATCTTAGATCTTTTATCTCTGATTGTTTCATCATTATTAATTTACTCATTTTAATCCTTATATTATATTTGTTTTTAATCTAAGATAGTTCTTAAAATCAACCACAAGAAAAAGAGACTAATTAAAGTCTCTTTTATTAAATTGTAAATGTTCCTACAATGTCTCCATCACCTTTTGAAATTGCTAAATTCGAATCTAACATTTTTTGTCTGCTATCTTCAACTACTTTTAATTTTGGTAAATCTCTTCTACGAGCAACATCTTGAATAGGAGCAGATTCTTCTACTAATACCTTAGCTTCTTTTCTTTTAGTTGTTTTAGGCTTCTGTTTAGGTTTCTGTTTTACTTTCTCAACTATTGGTTTCTCAATCTCTACTGATTTCCCAACAACCTTTACTTCTGCTTTTACTTCTACCTTTGCTTTTTCAACAACAACTGGAGCTGTCGCAACTACTTCTGCTTTTTCAGCAACTTTTGCTTGACCTTGTTTTACTTGTTCTAACATTATATAATCCTATATTAATTTTATTATTTGTTATTAAAATAAAGAATATTTAAAACATATTCTTTATTTCTTCTCGAAGGTCTAAACCTTGCTCATCTAAACTTACCCCAACATGTGATTTCTTTAATGTTAAACTAACCAATGTACTTGTAATTCCAGTTGCAGCTATTAATCCTATATTTGCTCCAGCTGTAAATTTCATATCTTTTATAAAATCTTCATTATAACATCTATGACATATTCCATCAACAGCTTTACAAAACATAGGAGCTCTTAGATTAATTTTTTTACCTATTAATGATTCATCAGATGAACTTAATTTTAATTCTAATCCAACTTTTGATTTATAATATTGTCCAGATAAAGAATCTAACATTTTTTGATCTCTAACTTTAATGTTTAAGTATTCTTCAGTTCTACAATTTTCCTGGTTAGATAATTTAACTCTTTCTATAATAGTTGCAAGTTTTCTACCTAAGTATCCTGGTTTAGCAGTTGATGATGATTTTGCATACAATGCTTGAATACCTTGAGAACTACCATTAAAAAATTGAGTTTGTGTTATTCCATCAACATGAGCTCTATCAATAACATCATTGATTTCTCCAAATGAATTAATAGATAATCCAACTGATAATAATAATGATTGAATATGTTCAACTCCACCCTTAGCTGCTCCTTGATCTTTTAAAAGATCAGCTACATGAATATCATTATCTACAAAATATTGCTGAACTCTCTTAGCAATCTTAGATAAATTACCTTGAAGACGAATAGCATCTTCGTTAGTCTTTTCTGATTTATTAAATTCTTCTATTAAGTTATCTTTTTCTTCAATAAATTCATCTGGTAATGTAAGTGCTTCAGGTGTAAAGGAAGCTGGGATAACTGATGAAATAATAAAACCTGCTTGCATTAGCAGATAATAATACCACATAAATTCTATTTCATTTGAGATCTTTTTATCCATTTTATCTATTAAGTTTCCAATTGTTCGCTTATTTAATACCTCTGTAATATAGATACCTTTATAAAGAATGTTTTTTTCAATATTTTTTACCATTAAATTTCTTAAGTCATTTAATGGTAATCCTTTATCAACATCTTTTTTTAATTGAGAATTAAATTCAAATAATTTCTCTTCTACATATTTTGGTCGTTCCTTACCTCTGGGATAAATAAAAGGTTGGTTAAAATCTAATTGCATATTAATCTCCGTATAATTTTATATAATATTTGTTTCTACATTTGGCTGAGCAGAAATCTGAAAAATTATTAATATACGTATCAATCTTAGTTGCCTTATTACAATTTAAACATTTTAAATCATTAATGCATTTGTCATGTCTTAATATAAAAATTCTTGCATAAAAATCTTTATATTCGGAATTCTTTGATTTCCAGAATAATCCTTTCGGATAATCTGATGTTATTCTGTATACAAAATCAAGCTGAGATTGTAACATTAAATTCATCGGCTTTGACTTTAATGATCCTTTATAAAATATAGTATCCAATATAGGATACTCTATATTTTGATATTTCATTTTAAATCTTCATCATATATTCTAGATATTGATTTTAATACATTTGTATTTGAATATGATTTTATAACTCCATTTTCATCACCAATAATTTTATTTGATGAATTCTCCATAACTAACCATTCACTCGAAAATGAATCTCCACCTAATGGTTTATATAATAATGCATTTACCATAGTATGATATGAATTTGTAGGAATAATAACAGGATATAAAGTATGATAACTACCAGAATCCCATGCAGGATCACGTTTTAACATTACAACCAATTCTGGATGATATTCAAATAATTCAACTAATAGCTCTATCCATATTTCTCGTTTTCCTGGATTAGCATCTGTATATGTATCAACATTTCTAAATATATAATCAAAATGTGTACCATATTGCTTAACAGAAAATGGACGAGTATTCAATAATACTTCATAATCCTGAAATGGAGCAGATGATTTAATAAACCCAACTATAAATGCATCAAACACATTCAATAATACTTGCCAAGGTATTCCTGCACAATTAAAAGGCATATCAGGTCTAGCATTTGCAACTAATCTAGCATTGTTGTCAATTCTTTTTGAAACTAAATTATCTCTAACTGCTCCAGTCTTTGAATCAGTTAATCCAATAAAATATTTATGAATACGATAAACTTGTTGTTGAATTTGAATATCTTTAGAACTACTTCTCAGAATTTGCTTCATGAATTCATTTTCATTATGACCAGCAACAGTGAGATCAAGTAATTCTTTATATAACATTGTTATTTCATCTTCAATTGTTTGACCATTCTTTGTTGTATACATTCGAGGCATTATTGGAATAACTAACCATTTATCGATAAATATATCTTTTATTTCTGATCTATTTAAAAATTCAATAAATTCTCCATTCTTTGGTTTTCTATATTTTTTAAAGTCTAAATTATTCCACTGACTCAGAAGCCATCCCACTCCATTTTGACCAGCCTCATCTTCTATTAACATACCATCTTTTAATATAGCAGATTTAGTACCCATTACAATTTTAAAGAATATTGTATTTACAGTTTGTAATCCATCCAAAACTGCAGGATGGATTATCTTAGCATTTAATGAAATAAATCCAAATGTAGTTGAAATTTCAGCTGATGTTGTACCAAATATAATTCCAGAGTATAATCCTGCATCTGATGGAGCTCCATCAGATGTAAATGAATTTCTAGAAGTTACTTCTAATAATCTTTCACTATGAATAATATTATTTATTTTATCTAATTTTAACATTTTACCACCTTATGTTTTTATTGTTGAAATAACAGGAGGTAGAGGTAACACACCTTCTTGTTTATTTTGACGTTCTTGTACTTGTTGTAAAGGATTTAAGGTAACCGCTTCTAATCCAGCAGGTTCATCCATTGAATCTAATTCTGAATGATCATTAACAGCTCTAAGTGTTTTTTCAATTTTATCTGATTTATAATCATCATATAATTTACCTAAGTTATTATCCATTGTAATCAACGCTTTTGCTTTTGCCTTATTAATTACAATTTTAACAGAAGTCTTAGTTACTGTATAAGTAATTCCTGATTTATGTAAAGCATTTGTATCAATAAATTGCTGAACTCCTGTATAACTTTTAGATGATAATGATTTAATATATCTATTAATCAAAGGTAAATCAATTGTACCAAATGAATTGTATTCTTCTTTAATTGCTTCAACCATTTCAAGGTTTGCTGTAATAAGTAAACCATCATCAATATTCTCATTCATCTGAAGACTTATATCATCCCATTTATTTTCTACAATTTTTATAAGTAATCTACCAAATGGATGCATTAAAAGAATTTGTCTGTTAAACTGATTATCTTTTAAATTATTTTGACTCCATTCTTCTATATGTTTTGTCTTTGTAATGAGCGCCCAAAATTCTGTCATCTCTTCTCGCATTTCATCTATAAATTGACCAATATCATCACATCCTGCATATTTAACAGTATCTTTTAATGTTGCATCTAATCTAAAATATGTAACTCTTCTGTCATCAGATGGATGCTTCATAGGACTTTCTGTATTAGAAAACATAATAAAATTAAAATGTTTTTTAACTTTCATAGAATCAATACCTTTCTTTTCCAATTGTAATGTATTATTACCAGAATAATATTTTAATAAATCAGCGTCTGATGCTTTATTATAATTACCCTCATCTAATACAATTAAATTACTTGTTTGCATAAATGAATTAAAATTACTTGATAGTTTATCAGAAGTAATTAAATTAACATAATCAGAATTTAAATAATATTCCATCATATGAGTTACAAATACATTTTTACCAGTTCCTTGAACTGATACCATAATAGGGATTGTAGGCATTATCTTAAATTTTGAAACTGATATAAGCCAATTAATTAAATATTCTAGACTTCCCTTTTGTGTAATCTGATGAAGAAAGAAATTTGTATATGGTAATCTATCTTTAATTATTTCAATTAAAGATGCAATATCCATTACATCAATTGATTCTGCCAATTTATGTATTCTTCGATAATTATCTCCAGGGATCCATAGATTTATATACTGTATATGTGAACGCTGATACATATAATCTCTGCCAGGTTCAAATTCTTCAAATGCATTTACTAATATTGTAGTTATAAATTTATCATGAAATATTTGTCTTAATTCCCCTCCAGCATCTTTAACATTTAATTGATGTAATAAAATATGATCTGACATCATTCTAGTTCCATCAAATGTAAATGATTCTCCATTTTCAAATTCTCTAATAATACAAGCTCTTTGTTTATTTGCTAATCTATAATATACAAAATCTTCTACATTAATTCTTGCTAATAAATCCTCTACTGTTCCAGTTGATTCATCTTTATGTATCATTTTTCTAGTAGCTGATGACATATCAATATTAAAGTAACCAGCTATTTCACCAATTGCATTTGTTTTTGTATATTCTATATTAGTAAGTTTGCGATACGCAACCAAGAAAGATATTAAATTATATCGTTCTCCATCATGATTATCTTTAGCATATACAACTGATTTCGCACCTGAAGAATTTAAATTTCTATATACAGTAAATGATCCATTTCGTTCATCATGAAATGGACATCTAAATTGAACATATGATAATGAACTATGAACATCTTTATCTTTTTCTAAAAGAGATTCAAAGAATTCGAATTGATTAACTGGATCTATTTTTGATAAAATATCATAATCAATTGGAGTATCTAACATTTTAGATGAACCAGCTGTTATTTCCTCTGATGTAATTCGAATATCTTTAATCTGATGTAATGTACTATTAATATCTAATATATCAGAACCATTAACTTCAATTGATATATCTTTATATTTTTTTAGAAATGATGATGCAGAACTTCCTATAATTAATAATGTTTTTTTATCTAAAACAGAAGTGTCATTTGCAATTGTTTCATCAATTTTCTTTAGAAAAGAAACTAGTGCTGAATCAAGAACGCCATGATTATTAAAATCTAATATTTCTTCTGCAAATGATCCTAAGTAAGCTTCTTTTGGATTTACAGTTCCACCAATTCTTTGTGTATGAGCAATATCAGTACTTGATAAATCTAGTTCTACAAATGACTTCACAAGATTATCCATTGAATCAAAACCATAAACAGGCATTTTAGCGCTTAAATCTTTTAGAGCTCTTTTTAAGAAATTAAATAAAGTAGTTGCCTCATCTCCTGTTATCGGTCTAGAAAATTTAATAATATACTGTAGACCTCCACCAGTTGAATAAGTAGCATTTGATACAAATCTAAATGATATATCATTTCTACTTCGAAGAATAAAGTTAATTTTTGTTATTACATAAACACCAATAACTTTTCGAGATTCATCTGAATACGAATTAAAATGAAATCTTCCCTTTGATTTTACATCTGCATGTGCATCAATATCAATAACCAATGATGATAATGATTGAACTGCTGATATCCCAGGTCTAATTACATTACCCTCTTCATCTTTACGGAACTCATAAGTTGCAGCGGATAAAGAGAATCCTACCTTTTCTTTATGTTCATTATCAACTGATTTATATTTTTTTTCCATTACAGCTATCAATTCATCAGCTGATCTAATCTGCTCAGAAAATGTCATTTGTCTATCATTTAATTTACCATTTGCTACATAAGGAACTACTCCCGTGACTCTAGCAGTTTGATCACCTTGCATTTCGTATGTACCAATGGAATTCATCCAAAACTTTTCAATATCTGAAACTCTTATTCGTTTTTTCCAATTAATAGATTCTTTTGATGCTGGAGCAAGATCCAAAACTTCTGATTGATTTATATTATTCATTTTTATTGTTCCTTATTTTTTAGCTGTACTGTACTATTGTATAATCCAAGAATAGCATCATCTGCTATCCATTGATTAATTTTACCATCATTTAGACTTTTATAATATTCTTTATTTTCAGGTGAAAATACTTTTGCATCTTGTATACCTTGTTTTGTAAATACTCCAGACACTGCTAATATATCTCCATCAGAATTCTTTAAAATAGGAGTTCCTGGAATAGCATAATTTGTTGCATCAGCTCTTTCAGCCGTCAAATCAAAAATACGAGTACTAGTATCTTCTGTTATATACATAGATGAAAAGGGTACAGCTAGAATATGACCTAAATTAATTTCTTTATTTAAATTATTAGATTCATTATGATTTTTATACAATTTATTCATCTTAACAAGTTCTAAATTATCTACTCTATATTCTGAGATATTTATAAACTTATCATTAACATAACCTTTAAAACACATAGGGAATTTTACAATTAATCTTTTATTATATGAATCTTTCATACTTCTAATTGAATAACTAGCGCCTAATAAATTTAAAATAGTAGTAAATGTATACATGTTTACATTTTCTATTATAAATCCTGCTTCATCACGAGCACTGTAATATCCATTAATAATTCCAAATAAAAAATCTTTATTTGTATTTATTAAAATTTTCTTATTTAATGACCAGCCTTTTCTATTACTAATAAATAATGACTTAAAATTTAAAGGTAGAGCAATATCTTTAAGTTTTAATTTATTAGCTAATAATTGACCAATTTGTAATCCCAAAGAAGTATTAAATGATATATCATATACATTACCTAATGTATTATCAGTATATTCTAAATTATATTTTTCTTCTAATTGTAAAATTGGAATTGGATATAAAAAGAATTTATCAGATGTAATTAACTCATCTGTTTTATTTTTATATATAATATTTAATTGCTTATCTATTGCAATTATAGAATTTGTATTACCCAACACAAAATTCGTTTTTTTATTAAAATATCCAGGAGCAACATAATCATCATTAAAGTTATTTTTAGATAATAAAAGATATTTATTATCTGCTGTGTGCTCATCTATTGTTAATGTTTCTTGTGATATTACCTCACTTGTATCAGTTAATGATACAACTTTTATTTTTTGATTTTTCATATTATGCCTTTTTATTGATATACATTTGTTTTTATAATATAGATATCTATAATTTCTATATTATATTAATTAATCACAACAGATTAAAGTAATATTGATTTTATATATTAAATTCGAAAAATAAATTAATGCATTAAAATCATTATTGATTAAAAGCCAGAATGATTTTTATATGATGATAAGAAAATAGCTTAGGTGTAATATCATATATCTATATCATATATCTATATCATATATATTAAATTCGAAAAATAAATTAATGCATTAAAAAATCATTATTGATTTTTATATGATGATAAGAAAATAGCTTAGGTGTAATATGATATAGATATATCATATATCTATATCATATATATTAAATTCGAAAAATAAATTAATGCATTAAAAAATCATTATTGATTTAAATCATAAATGATTTTTATATGATGATAAGAAAATAGCTTAGGTGTAATATCATATATCTATATCATATATCTATATCATATATATTAAATTCGAAAAATAAATTAATGCATTAAAAAATCATTATTGATTTAAATCATAAATGATTTTTATATGATGATAAGAAAATAGCTTAG
>Ga0256837_1001028_pt1 | contig 20308 bp, 19 predicted proteins | sample 4562384metaG_FD_185976 | JGI IMG/M metagenome (GOLD analysis project Ga0256837, IMG submission 185976) | Hydrothermal vent microbial communities from Guaymas Basin, Mexico - 4561-384 | ecosystem: Environmental > Aquatic > Marine > Hydrothermal vents | place: Mexico: Guaymas Basin | collected...
TTTAAGCCAAAATTTTCTATTAATCCTTCTAATTCATCAATGCTTTTACCTAAAAATAAAACATCTTTAATTATATCTTTAACTATTTTGCAATTACTAATGTTAATCATCGATTATCCTTTATTCACCAATTAGCTATAATCTACAAAAAGGAGAAAAAAATGAAACTTTCAAATACAATTAATGAATTTTTATTTCATTGCAAATATGAAAAAAATTTATCCCCTAAAACCTTAAAAGCCTATAAAATAGATTTAAATCAATTTTTAAATTTGATAAATGATATAGAAATAAAAAATATTTCAAAAAAAGAAATAAAAAAATTTATTGAATTTTTACACATAAAAAAACACAAACCAAAAACTATTAAAAGAAAAATTACTACTATTAAAGCACTATTCAATTATCTTGAATATGAAGAAATAATTGATTCTAACCCATTTAGAAAAATTAAAACAAATATAAAATTAGAGAAAAATTTACCAAAAACCTTAAGTAAAAATGAAATTGAAAAAATTTTAAAAACAATATATAAATGTAGAAAAAATGCAAAAACAAAATTTGAATATAAAGTAATAACAAGGGATATTTTAATTGTAGAATTACTATTTTTTACTGGTATTAGAGTATTTGAATTATGTAATTTAAAATTAGATTCAATTGATTTTAAAGACAAAAAAATTATCATAAACGGAAAAGGTCAAAAAGAAAGAAAAATTTATATTGACAATAAAATTATAACCTTATTAAAAGAAGTAATTGATTTATATTTTGAAAATATTAACAAAACAAGATATATTTTTATAAACAGATTAAATAATCCTTTAACAGAACAATCAGTTAGAAATATAATATATAAATATTCAAAATTAGCAAATATAGATAAAAAAATAACTCCTCATATGTTTAGACACACATTTGCTAGTATGTTGCTTAATGAAGGAGTTGATATTAGAATAATACAATCTCTACTTGGACATTCATCAATTTTAACAACACAAATTTATACACATCTAAATGAAAATATTTATAAAAAAGTTTTAAAATATCATCCAAGAAAAAAGCTTAGAATATAATCTAAAAATCTAAATCTTTTATCTTCTCTTTTATTTTTGTTTCATCAGATGGACAAATTATTATAGAATTTACTAAATTTTTTAGCTCATTTTCTACATTATCAATTATCTCTTTTTTTAATTTTATCCCTAAAACATTTAAAGCTTTTGCATCTTCATTTTTCTTTATACAAAAAATCAAAAACAAAATTTTTTCATTATTTATATCTACTTCATTACAAAAACTTAGAATAAGCAAAGTATTTAAATATTTATTTTTTATCTCATCTTTTATGATTTTAGAAGGGGAAACATATTTTTTAACTTTATCAAAATTAGATAAATTACATTTTTTTACTTCGCTATATAGTTCTTTTAAAAACTCTAATTGTCTAAAAAAATCTGAAATTTCAATTATTAAGAGTTTATTATTATCATATAAAAAATAATCACAAGATTTTATTCTATCTAATTTTAACTTGGTTTTTAATCCAAATATGGTATCTTCACCTCTTCCTTTATTATCTAATTGATATGCTTTAATATCAATTTTTCTAATTTCTTCACACTCTAAATCTATACAATTTAAAAATTTATCCATTACAATCCCTCAAAATACAACTCATAAAAAGGCGAGCCTAACTCTTCTAAGATTTCTGATATCTTTTCTTGAGTGTTTTTTTCATTAAAATCTTTAGAAAATGGCATTTTATTAATCGCAATATTTTCCTTATCTTCTTTAGCTAAAACCTCTACAGTTTTTACAATATCCATACTATGAGTAGTAATTACAACATTTGCCCCCGCTTTTGCAATTTCATATAAAATTTTTACAAATTCTACCTGCCATTCTGGATGCAAATGAACTTCTGGTTCATCTATAATCAAAAACGAACCTTTATTAATAACATTATTTCTAATTAACATATCAATAATTCCTATATTTGTAATTCCCATTGCCGTCAAATATATAGGAAAGAGTCCGTTTTTTGAAATATAATTTATATTTTTAAAGCTATCAATTTCTAACTTTCCTTTAATAATTTTTTGAATTTTAATTGAGAGTTTTTTAAATTCAGCCTCTCCTATATATCTTTTTTCCAAAAAATCATAAAACTTATCAATGTATAGAGGATAGTTTTTTAAATAGTTTTCGTCAAATAAGTATTCTCTTTTTAATACTTTTTTTAATTTAGTATATACAGGAGAATCAATATAAATAACATTGCTCAATTTTTGGATTTTTTCAACTCCATCTCTAAAAAATGAAAATCCGATTTTATTATCACTTATTATAACTTCCCCGATATTTTCAATTTTTAATGATAATTTTGAATTTTTTTTATTATCTAATAACTCGTTTAATGATGTAATTATGAAATTTTTCTTAAAATTTATATTTAGATTTTTATCAATTTCTCTTATAATAACTCTCTCAGGTTCGTTCAATATAGAAATTATCCCATCTAAAATTGAAATTATTTTCTCAATATGTATAATAATATTAGAAAATTTTTTGATATTTTTTCTTCTATTATAATAAAGTTTTATTTTTTCAACCTCAGAAGAAAAACTATTTATATTTATTCTCTCATCTTGTTTAATTTTTTTTACTAAATATTCTAAATTAACTAAAAAATCTTTCTCAAAATATTCAAAAAATTCAATATCTATTTTTGCAGGCTTATCAACTTGACTTGAAAAAATATAAAACTCATCTTTTATAAGATTTAATAATTTAAATAGTTTACTATAAACATAATCATCATTTAACGCTTCTAAAATACAATATAAACTCTTAGTAACAAAACTTTTACCCGTATTATTTTTACCGGCAATTAAAGTAAAAGGTGCTATTTTTATATTTGCTTCATTAATTAATGCTAAATTTTTTATTTTATATTCAAATTTCATCAATACTCCGTTTTTAAATAATAAGCAAATATTATTCCATTTTTTACTAAACTTTTAAACCCTTACTTTTTTTAACTCATTAAATTTTTCACACCATTTAATATTCTTCTTTTCACAAAAAACTATTATATCTGGATAAAAATACCCAAACAAAAATTTAACTTTTTCAAGCCCTGACCCCTTTGACCTCTTTTTCTCTTTTGTTCTTGTTATTCATTTTTATACAATGTTGAAACACAAACTCCACAAATTTGCTCACCTTTATTTGCCAATTCAGCTATCTTTATTCTTGCTTCTTTTATATCTTCACAAGTAAATTTACATTCATGTTTATATGAATTACTTAATGTTTCTTTTTTACAAAAAGACTTTCCACTTTTTAAATAGCAACCATTCAATTCTTTTTTACATTCAAACAAATGATATGTATTGTCATCATTATTTTTACATAAACAATATAGCATTTTTTACTCCTTTAGTTTTAGTTACCAAAACTACTCTCCAGTAACTTTGATAACTCCCCGACATTTTTCAACCCCTGACTAATTTAGTTCAATAGATTTGAATATCTTTTCTTCCCCTTTGATTTACTTAAATCATTCCATCAAATTTTTTACTTCTAATATATTTAATGCAATTTTTTTATAATCATTAATAACTTCTATTTTTTTATCAATCGATTTTTCTCCAATTATTTCAGATTCTTTTTCTCTAACATCATAATACTCATTTCGTAACGATTCATTAAAATATAGAAAAATTGAGTTTTCTTTAATTATATCTTTATACCCGTCAAGAGTAGCTCTGTATATATGAGATATTGCCCTATAATTTTAAAAGATGGCAGGCTCCTGCCATCTTTTAAAATTACTTATCATCTAAACTCTCAATAAAAGACATTAACTTTTTCTCATCCACCATACTTCCTACTATCGCCCTGTTTCCTTTTGATTTCCTTGCAGATTTTTTACTTTTTAATCCTTTTTTTTTAACTATACTAACTAAATTAGATTTCATCATAACCTCCATAATCAGATCATCATTTTTTAACTAACTATATCCCCATTTTCCTACTCTTTTCTACCGATCTTTTGTTGAACTTTATTTAAATCCCCGAAAGGGGGGGGGGAAATTAAAATACTAAAATATCAGTTGCATCAAACTTAGTTACATCCGCTACTGTTATAAAAGCATCATTAGTGCAAAATTTATATTCGCAACTGTAAAATTGCGTTTGTTTTATAATCCCTTATTCCCAACGGGGACGTTGGGAACGAGGGGAAAGTAGCTTTGGTAACTCCCCGAAAGGGGAGAAAAAACATCAGAAGTTTGCAAAATTCAAATTTTCACGAATTTTCAAGCCCTAACCCCTTTAACTTTCTGGGAGAGAGGGAAAAAATATATCCCAACCCCAAAGGGTGGGAACCAGCTATTAAGCAAAAGTTAAATCGTTTATATCTAAGTTTTGAGCAACGTCGCTAATGCTTACGTTTGTAAATACTAGTAAATCTGCTTCAAATCCTGATGCGTCAGTATCAGTATCAGCATCATAAGATAGATGTACTTTTCCTAATGTATCTTGCCAGAACACATAAGCTTTACCAGAATCATCATTACTAGTATCGCTATCTAAATTTTGTACAGCGTCTTCAGCAGCAGCTGAATCAGAATATGCAGTGTTATCCAATACTATAATAAAATCACTTCCCAAGTCAAATGTCCCATTAGATTGTAATTTAATTTGTGTAGAACTACTAAATGCATTACTTACACTTGACAATTTCAACTCATCCACTTTACCAGCACTTGTATTGTCACCAAAGTCAAAATCAGTAATTTTTGCTTCTAATCCTGTTTCATTTACTGCTAAGTTATGCGCATCAACAATGTCTTTTCCTGCGCCAAGAGTGATTGTATCTTGAACGTCATCATCAGTTAAAGCAATAGTGTCATTTGCCGCACCTAGTTTAATTGTGTCTTTACCATTACCGTCAGTTACACTTAATTTAATCTGTTTAACCGCTGAAGCGTCAAGTGTAATATTGTCATCTGCAGTAGCAGCACTACTATCTATATCTTTAAAATCAATTGTTAATTGATTTGATGAATTATGGTTTGCGTTTGCAAAATCATCAGTTATTGTAACTTTAGTGTTATTACTACTACTATCTGAGCTGTTTGCATCACCTATATGAATAGTTTCGAATCCTTTTACGTTTGAAAGCTGGTCAGCTGTAATTTGTTTTGGATTTGAGCTTGTTCCACCTGCTGTAGTAATAGATAAAACTAAAGTATCGCCGTTACCGCTATCGCTTCCAGCGTCTATTTTGTCTGAAGAGCTTAATGTAGTATCAGTAACTGATACAGTGTCGTTGTTTTTTGTTCCTGTTACTTCGTCAATGTTTAGACCTGCTTTGTATGTTAGATTTGCTAATGTATTTGTTACATTTGAAAAATCAGCAACAACTTTTGCAGTTGAGCTATTAACTCCTGATGCATCAATAATATAACTATTGCTAGTTGTTCCACTTGTAGGTCCAGCTGTTTTATCAAATGCACCTACTGTAAATGTTCCACCAAATTTACTTACTGCATCATCTCCTAATGTTAAAGTAGTATTTTGAGATGCTGTAGAGCTTAAAGACAACAACACTTTCTCAAAATTAGATACATTTGACAGTTTAGTTTCAGGGTTGTTATTTAGGTTAATTGTTGTGTTTATATCAGTAAATACTAATGCGTCAGTTCCTTCTCCACCGTCTAATTTATCGTCTGATGTTAAGCTACCAGATGCAATTTTTAGATAATCATCTCCTGCACCAAGATTTACCGTATCTTTTGCAGCTCCTAATGTTACTACGTCTTTTCCTGCGCCAGTTGTGATAGTTTTGTCAGTTGATGTTTGAATATCAACTCTAACGTTTCCTGTAAATTTACTTGCATCTACTGTTTTGATGTCAGTATCAGTCGTAGTTAATTCTAAGTCAGTGTCACCTGTGATGTTTAGTGTTTTTGCTGATGTTGTTAAATTTTCAATACTATTTTCTTCTTTTCCGTCTATTAAATCATTTGAATCAGCTTGAAGATGACCGCCTATTGATTCGATTGTTAGAGTTTTTGCATTACTTACATCTAAAGTGGCAGTTCCTCCTGTTGAATCAAAAATATCAATACCACTGTTTGTATTAGATGCGTCTGAGTTATCAAGAATAACTTTTGCATCCGAATCAGTTTCTTTTGTAGTAATAGAAATATTTTTTGAAGTACTTGCAGTTGCTACAAATTCATTAGGTGCATTGGTAACTGTAAATGCATAATCTGTACCTCCACCATTGTTTAGCCCTTGAAATGCAACTTTTTGAATGCCAGATACTATAGATGCATCAAGTATAACTGCTCCACTTGCACTTGTATTTTTAACTGCCAATGTTTCTACATTACTTACGCCATCCAGAGCAGTATTGAATGTTTCGTTGTTAGCTTTTAACACTAATGTATCAGTTCCATCTCCAAGGTCGATATTGTCGTTTGCATTCAATCCAGTAGTTGATACTGTTACTACATCATCTCCGCTTCCACCTTTTACATCAAGATTAACTGATGTGCTACTAGATAAATTTACATTAACTCCACCGGTATTAGCACTTGCATCTAATGTTTTTACAGTGCTAGCAAAAGCATTTGTAATTTCTACATATTGATCACCAATTATAGTTACTTTTTTAAGATTTGAACCACCAATCGTTCCATCTACTGTTCCATCGTCATCAGAACCAACTGTTGCAAGATAGTTTTTAGCATCACCTGTTGAAATTATTTTCATATTTTCAATACCTGAAGTTATAAAATTACCTCGAGCACTAGTATTTTTTGTTCCCGCTTGGTCTAAAGTAACTGTTAATGTATCATCGTTTCCTGCCACTGCTGAATTAGTAAATGTTACAGTAGTGTTATTTGTAGTATTGTAAACTTTGAATTTTGCATCAGTAGAAGTTATATTTGAAATAGTTAGACTATTAGTAGACATATAATTTTCAAATGTAGTTCCGTCCGGACTTAAAGTAACCGAGCTTGCATCAAAAGTGGCTCCAGTTGTAGTTGATCTGAGTTGAAAAAGTTCTACATTAGAAACATCTACAGGTGCTGAGTTGGCATTTAAGTTTACATATAATGTATCAAATCCTGCACCGCCGTCTACTCTGTCTCCTACATCAAATGTCGGATTAGTACTATTAACTGAACCGATTATTTTATCATTTTTATCTGTTCCTATTATATTATCAACACCGCCTGTTGTTTGATTGTTTGAATTTGTAAGAACAAATGTTTTTCCGTCTATAATATTTGATGCTATATCAGCAATTTTTACTTTCGCAACTTCAACTGTAGCAAGGTCGTCTGTTACCACTTTTACAATGTTTTGGAATACGTCAAAATCTGGTTTTCCATCTCCATCAGGATCGTTTGTAGGTATAGTCTCAGCTGTTTCTACCGCAACTTGTGTTTTGTTTTTGAACGCTTCTACCGCTTTTTTTGTAGCGTCGTCTGGAGCTTCAAGCTCTCCGTTTGCATATTGGTTGGCAACATATACTATTCCAGCCAATGTATGTCCAAGAGCTGTGTATGTCCCTCCATTGTCAACTACGTCTTTTACCCATCCGTCGATTCCTTCAGGGTCCGTAGTATAGTCTTTTCCTAGTAACAGGCTGTATACATTCTCGATTATCGCTTTTGCCTGGTCAGCCGTTACCGTTGTATCTCCCAAATTCGCATACTCCGGATAAAATTTTGCCGTATCTTCGTCGCTTTTTGCTAACTGTACGGCTTCATACAACATAGCTCCCGCTAATTCGTTCATATCGGCATTCTTGTCTTCCGCCCATTTATACCAACCATCTAGCTCGTCTTTCGCTGCCGCTCTTTGGAATAAGGCAACGTATAATTGCGCTACTGTCTCTTTGCTTAGTGCCATTTTCTCTCCTTTTGTGATTTTAGGTTTTTACTCCGTAATGTTAGCACAATTTACATTACTTAAGCATTACCTCTAGTATTACGATGATATTATAGCAAAAAAATCTTTTAATTTTTAACAAAAATTTAAAAAACAAATATTTTTTTTATACTTTTTAAGGTATTTTCCCATAAAAAACCGCTTGTATCGACCGCTTTAAAAGATTTATAAGGAGTCAAAAGGGCTCTTTTTATATTTAAAACAAACTCTTCTTTTGATTTCGACCCGAATACAAAAGGCAGATTTTTAACATCATACCCCCTAAGAGCAAAAAAGGTCGCTACGGTTTTCTTTTTTGATACGAGGGCTTCGGCGGTTTTGAGGTTGGACCCCCCCCCGGAAGTAATCGGGAGCAAAATCACCTCGCTTGCGGCGATAAAAGAGTGAAGCTCTTTTTTTGAAAGCGTTCTTAAAATTTTCATTCTTGAGGATATAATTTTTTCACAATTCACATACTCTTTTGGCATATAATCATATATAATGTTCCCGACCCTCCCGCCGACCAGTATAATCTCATCGGGGCGAAGATGAGCCAAATTGCCCAGCATCTCCCAAAAGCCTATGGCGTTTGGAGGATAGTCGCTGCCCACGAAAAAAAGAAGTTTTTTGTTTTTGTATTTCTTTTTTATATCGTTTAATATATATTCATCAGCCTTTATGGGTTCGGCTCCGTTGGGAGCTACGATATAATTACCTTTTGCAAGATTTTCAAAACATTTTTTATCTTCTTTTGAAACGGTGATTGTATAAAGGCTTTTTTTTATGACTTTTTTTTCAAGCTCTTTTATTCGGCTGACACAATCCGTATCCGTTATATTGTGGGCTTTTAATATGTTTTCTTTTGTCAGATATTCCACGTTTTGGGAAGAATATATTATATTGGCATCGATTCCGAGTTTTTCGACGGCGGGATAAAGCCAGGGCTGTTCTAAAAAAATATAATCTATTTTTTTCGGCAGTCTTTTTTTAAGAAAATTCAAAAACTTATCGCTTTTTGAAAATTCACTGATTGCCAAATCAAAACATAAAGGATTTTGCGTATATTCGAATAAAACATCATCCCCGACAACAAAATCATTTTCTTCAAATTCTTTATGGGCTTTATGCGAAACGGAAAAATGATATACGTCTGCAAAAGAAGAAAGAAACTCTCTTATTTTAAAAGAGCGTATCTGTCCTCCGTGAAGAGGATTTTTGAGGGGATAAGCGCTTAGCATTACTATATTCATTTTTTGATTCCTATAACCGCATAATCGTTGTAGTTTTCTTCAAGATTAGGAGAATTGGGATTTGTAGGCTGTGAATATACGATTTTTACATCCTCAAACCCGGCAAATTTAACCAAAAAAGCAAGAAGCTCTGGAGGAATAGGCTTTTTGTGGGTAGGGTCTATATAAAAATTTTTGAGGACCTCTATGTTTTTAGGATTTGGAGTTTCAAGAATAATAACCCCTCCTTCTTTCAGTTTTTCATAAGCAAGAGACAAAAATTCTTTTAAATATTCATAATTAAGATGTTCTACAACCTGCAGGGCCGAAATTCCATCAAACTTCTCTTTTGTTTCTTTCAAATAAGCGTTTACGTCCTTTTCATAAGCTTTTGCGATTTTCTCGCATTTTTTTACAGAAGCTTTATTTATATCTATTCCTACGGCATCTATTCCTGCATTTTTCAATATGCTCAAAAACTCGCCCCTGCCGCATCCGACATCAAGCCACTTTTTTCTGTTTTTAACATATCTTAAATAAATTTTCTGTTTTTCTTTTACCAGCACTTCAGGATAAAATATTTCTTCTAAAGCCAAATATTCGTCTTTTTGGGTGATTTTGAAATCCGCTTTTTCTTCATAAAAAAAAGGAATGTTTTTAGGAGGTTTTAGAGATTCTATTTCTTTTTTTAAAAAATCCGTTTCAGACTCAAGATTTTCCATTTCTTTTAACATATATGTAACAGCATTCTCACATTCGATGCTTTTTTCGGCAAATAATAAATTAACTTCATTTATTTTTTCAATACGCCCGTTAATCTCCTCCGCTTTTATAAAATTTTTGTTAAGATAAGAAATATTATCTTCAACCGCCGGCAAAATTTTAGGAAGTTTGTATAAAAAATATAAAAATCTCACAAAAGGCAGCTTAAAAAACCTATAAAGCCAAAAACGTTTTTTAGCCCCGAGAAGCTTGGGTTTTTTTTTGGATTCGGAAGAAAAATAAATATAAGTTAAAACCTCGCTTTTCGTAACGCCTCTGTTTAAAAGCTCCATGTAATAATTATATCCTTCTTTATCAGGTTCTCTTCTCAAAAAAACGTTATAAGCCTTTTTTAAAAAATCCTCTTTCGGCAAAAAAATAAAATCCTCATAGATATATGTTTCTTTTTTAGGCAACATTATTTCTTTATGAATAAAAGGTATAGCCGTTTTTCTTATCAATACTTTTTTTTCAAGCATGGATTTTATATCTTCTTTTGTCATTTAAAACCTTTTAAATAATGTCTTTTATTTCGGAAATAAGCTTTTTATAAAGAAAAGAAGCCGCCAAAAGCGTAACCAAAGCAATCAAAAAAGCCGCTTTTATATCCGACCACAAAACTTTATCATACAAAAAAAGCGTCTGCATAGGCTCTATAAAAAAATAAAGAGGATTGTAATCCACAAGATAAGGATATTTTGAATAAATAAGCTCTTTTACGTAAATAATAGGCGTCAGCCAAAACCAAAGCTGTAAAATAATATTTATTATTTCTCTAAAATCCTTAAAAAACGGGGTAAACAGAGAAAAAACGACTCCAAGCCCAAAAGCAAAAAGAGCAACCAGAAACATCAAAAAAGGGAGTATTAAAAAAGATATTCCGATATGATGATGCACAAGCAGCAAAAACACGACTCCCAAAACCATACCCGTTATATATATAACGGACTCGCTCAGAACTATTGAAATATAATATACATACATAGGAATATTAACTTTTTTCAGTAAATAAGACTTATCCAAAACCGAACCCGTAAGCCTCAAAACCACCGTGGAAAAAAAATTCCAGCTTATAAGCCCGGGGATAAGATATATGCTGTAGGCATATTCGCTGTTTACGATATTCATTTTCATTTTCATAAAATCGGAAAATATTACGGTATAAATAAAAATAGTAATAAGAGGCGAAATCAAAAGCCAGAGATGACCGAAATTTGTTCCGGCATATCTCTCCTGCAAATCTCTTTTTGCGAATTCAAACCCGAGTTTCAGGTTGAAAATAAAACCTTTTATTTTATCTTTTATAATCATCTTCTATTCTTACAATATCATCTTCTTTTAAATACTCCCCCACCTGAGCCTCTATTAAAATCACCGGGATTTTTCCGGGATTGCTGAGCCTGTGAATTTCCCCCATTTTTATATAAGTAGATTCGTTAGGTCTGACTAAATAAGTTTTATCCCCTACACGGACCTCAGCCGTTCCGCTGACTACAATCCAATGTTCACTTCTGTGAAAATGCTTTTGCAAAGAGAGCCTTTTGCCGGGTTTTACGGTAATCTTTTTAACTTTATAACCCTTATCGGTAATAAGCTCCTCATAAGTCCCCCACGGTCTGTGAACTTTTATATGAGAAGTGGTAATTTCCCCGTTTTTTTCTTTTAAAGATTTTACTATATCTTTTACTTTTTGAGATTCTCCTTTTTTGGATATTAACAAAGCGTCTTTGGTGTCTATTATTATGTAATTTTCAAGCCCTATAGCGGCTATTACCTTTTTTTCATCGTCGGAATAATAAAAATTATTTCTACACTCAATTTCCTCTGCTTTAATGGATTCAATCTCTTTTATAAGAGAATCAAAACTGCCGACATCATTCCATTCAAATCCGCTTTTTACGACTTTTATTTTATCGCTTTTTTCCATAACGGCATAGTCTATACTGATATCAGGAATGTCTTTCATTTCCCTAATTCTGGCATGGGTATCCAATTCCTGCCTTGTTTCAAATGATTTAATTATCTCTTCATATACTTTTGGTGAATATTTTTTGAGCTCTTTAAGATATACTCCGGCTTTAAACATAAACATTCCGCTGTTCCATAAAAAATTCCCGTTTTTGAAATATTTTTCGGCAGTCTCTTTATCGGGTTTTTCATGAAAACGGATAACGCTGTTTCCTTTATGTTCGATATATCCGTACCCGGTATGGGGTTCGTCGGGAGTTATGCCAAATGTTACCAAATAACCTTCTTCGGCAAGTTTCTCAGCTTCTTTTACAGCTTTTTCATATTCCGTATAATCTTTTATCAAATGGTCGCTTGGGGTTACGAAAAGTATTTCTTCTTCCCCGCTTTCCAAAGCGGCAAAAGCAATGGCAGGAGCGGTGTTTTTACCGGTCTCTTCCAATAAAAACCTGGTATTGCTTATATTAAATTTTTCATTTTTTAAATCCTCAAGCTGGTCTAACGCTATAAAATAATGCTCGGAATTGGTAATAACCGTTAATTTATCGGCAATAGAAGCGTTTCTTTCGATGGTCTTTTGAAAAAGGGATTTTTTTTTATCGTCAAACAGTGTTAAAAACTGTTTTGGCATAAGCCTGCGGCTAAGAGGCCACAATCTCGTACCGCTTCCTCCGCATAATATAACGTGTTTCACTTCTCATCCTTAAAATTATAAAATTAATTGGGATTATATCAAATTATAATATGTTAAAAAGTTTTAATTTCGATAGAAGGAGAAAGTTTGCATATTCCCGTAAACATCTCTCCTTTGATTCCCGCTATTTCGAATTCCGCGGCTTTGTCTTTCCATATTAAACATTCATTATTGTGCCTTTCGTCAGAATGAACAGCAACCGTAAGAGTATAATTCCCGATTCCTATATTAAACGGCATACTAAAAGACACTAAAGCTTTTTCATCTTTTTTAAGACTAAGGGGCTTGTTATAATAAAAAGTATTAGTCCCGAATATATCCTGCCCGAATTTATCTCTTATTAAAATCCCAACTGTTTTATTTTCTATATTTCTATTCGCTTTTATCCCTATTTCAATAATTCCCTCTTCTCCTGAAGATATAACACTGCTTTTAGATTCCTTTCCGTATATATTTATCCCGGTAATTTCAACATCCATCGAACCGAATTCTTTATCGCTTTCTATGATAATACCTTCTTTGTCGTTCATTTTTGCAATATAATAATTATACCTGTTTATTACATCTTCAGGCTCACCCTGCTGAACGATTTCCCCTTTATTTAACAAAATTACACGGTCGCATAAAATTTTAAGGGCGTTTAAATCATGAGAAACAAAAATTATGCTAGAAGCTTTTTCTTTAAGCTTTTTAATAGCATCAAAACTTTTAGCACTAAAATGGGCATCCCCCACGCTTAAAGCCTCATCCACGATTAAAATATCAGGCTCGCTGAAAATGGCTATTGAAAAAGCAAGTCTCATAATCATACCGCTTGAATAATTTTTAAGAGGTTCTTCAATAAATTCGTTAAGTTCGCTAAAATTAATAATTGCATCGACTTTTTTATCAATTTCGCTTTTTGACATTCCTATAAGCATTCCGTTTAGATAAATGTTTTCTCTGCCGCTGAGCTCAAAATTAAATCCCGTGCCAAGTTCTAAAAGTGCGGTTATTCTTCCGTATTTTTTTATCTCTCCCGACGAAGGCGATATAATTCCCGCAATCTGCTTTAAAAGAGTCGATTTGCCAGCACCGTTTAGCCCTATTATGCCTAAAGTTTCCCCTCTTTTTAAATTAAAAGTAATATTTTTATTTGCATAAAATTTTTTATGCATTTTTTTCTTAAAAAAAATCTCTATAAGACGGTGAGAGGGTTTTTTATAAAGTTTGTATATTTTTGTAAGATTGTTAACTTCAAGAGCATTCATTTATGAACTCCCTGAATTCTAAGTAAAACTCGTCCCAGCTTCTAAGTCTGAACTTCTCTTTTATTTCATTTACAAAAAAATTATACACATCTTTATTTTCCATAAGTTTAACAGCTTCTATCCAATAATCTTTATCATTAGGTAAACTCAACATAATATCCTGTGTAGCTTCTTTTAAAGCTTCGGCTTCTGATATAAGAACCGGTTTTCCAAACGCCATAGACTCTCTGCTTGCAAGTCCCCACCCTTCTACCTCAGAAGGGAAAAGTGTATATTTTACCGTTTTATATAAATAAGCCAGTTCTTCATCATCTACGTCCTCATAAAAAAACACTTTATTATGCAACTGCGGATTTTTTTCATAAAAATCATAAACATCATCAACCCCCCATCCCCTCATTCCCACAAAAACCAAATCCGGAGGATTTATTTCATTCAAAAGCTCCTTATACGCTTTTAATAACAATAAATGATTTTTCCTTATCTCTACGGTGGAAACATACATTATAAAATTATTTTCGTTATGGGGTCTTAAAACTTTTTTGGAGTTTTTATGAATATTATCTCCCAAATAAATAGTTTTTATTTTTGCTTCCGTATCTATATAGTTATCTTTTATAAAGTTTTCTAATTCTTTTTTAGTAAAATCCGAAATACAAAATATCCCGTCAGCCAAATATAAAAGATTTACCAGATGATGAAAAAATATTTTCGAAAAATAATCATTTACCACTAAATGAGGATAATTAACAGGAATAAGGTCGTAAACACATCCTATAAATTTAAATTTTTTTTCCTTTTTTAAAAAGAAAAGTTTTTCATAATCACTGTAATCCCAATCAAGCCCTATTGATATATAAGTATCGTTTTTAGATAAAGAATATGTCCGTTTCTCATCAATAAAAGGTTTAATATAATTATTTTTTTCAATATTTTTTATATGGTCCAACACGGTCTGTTTTTTAACTTTATAAAACTCTTCTTTCTCTTTATTAAAATATAAATACTCTCCGTCAAACCTTTTTGCAAATTCCAATAAAGTTTTTACAATACCCACAGGACTTCTTGTCCAATTAAGGAGCGTATTAACTTCCAAATATGTCACAAACAGCCTTTTTAAGCGTGATTATAACAAAAAGAAAAAAAGAAGTTTTAAAGCTGGATTATGAAGAGTTCTTTTTTTCTTTTGACTTCCACTAAAGCGTCACCTTTGTCAAGGTCTTTTAGAAGTTTTTTAACGTCTTCTATAGAACGGACTTTTACCCATTTACCAGTTTTTATCGTTTTGATTCTTAAAATTTCATCGCCTTTTTGAAGCCCCATTTTCGCAGCATAGCTGTCAGGGTCGATATCGGCTATTTTTACGCTGTTTTTCTCCTGAGCCAGCGTTACGCCTTTTAACGTTTCTATATCCTCAACCGCTTCTTTTTTTGTTTTTAAGGCTTTTAAAGTGGCTGTTACGGTTATATATTTTCCGTTTCTGTATATTTTCAGGGTAACTTTTGAACCGGCTCCCTTAAAGGCTATTTTGTTTCTGAGTTCCCCCGCGTTTTTAACCTCTTCGCCGTCAACGGCCACTATAATATCCCCCGGTTTCAATCCTGCTTTCTCAGCCGCGCTGTTAGGCTCTACCTTGTTTATCAAAACCCCATGGTCTATTCCGTAAAGTTTCGCTTTAGCCGGGTCTATGTTGCTAATCATAACACCAAGATATCCCCTTACTACTTTACCTTTAGTTACAAGGGAAGTTACGACAAATTTCATCATATTGCTAGGAATCGCAAACCCTATTCCGTTATTGCCCCCGCTTCTTGAGATAATGGCCGAATTTATACCTATAAGCCTTCCTTTAAGGTCGACCAGGGCCCCTCCGCTGTTGCCCGGGTTAATGGCGGCATCCGTTTGGATAAAGTTTTCGTAAGCGTTAAGACCTATGGAAGTTCTGTTAAGTCCGCTTATTATTCCGTTTGTAACGCTCTCCCCAAGCCCGAAAGGATTGCCAACGGCCAACACTATATCCCCCACCTTTACCTTGCCTGAATCGGCTATTGTAACGGGATGAAGGTTTTTAGCCTCTATTTTGATAACCGCAAGGTCCGTTTTAGGGTCGCTTCCTATAAGTTTTGCCGTATATTTTTTACCGTTATGAGTTTTTACGATTATTTTCGTAGCGCCGCTTACGACATGATAATTGGTAACAATATACCCGTCTTTTGTAAGAATCACGCCGCTTCCAAGGGCAAACTCTTTTCTTTTTTGAGGCTTATCAGGGAGTTTCCCAAACGGCTCGAAAAACTTTTTAAAAAAAGGGTCTTCGAAAAATCTTCTAAACTGCTCCGGAATTTTAGTCTCTACCAGTTTTTCCGTAGAGATGTTAACCACACTGGGAATAACTTTTTCGACTACAGGGGCATAAGAGAGTACGGCGTTGTTTTGAACGGGTACGTTTCTTTTTAAAGAAGAGTTATCCACATTTAAATTAAGGTTGGCGGCAAAAAGAGCCGCTGCCAGCGTTCCGGCAATTAATATTTTTTTCATTTCCACTCCTTAAAAGTTGTTTTAAGAAGTGTAGCACCCGGGAGTTAAAGAAAGATTAAAAATCTTAAAGTTTACTTAAATATCTTTTCCACAATACTTACAAAATTGGGATTAAATATAGTCAGGGCAAACACGGAAATACCTATAAGAACTTTTAACAAAAGGGTGTTTTTTTGAATCTCCCCTCTTATTTCATTTATCTCGGCTCTTACAAACTCTTTTGTAGCAAGTTCGTTTCTCAGCTCGTTATACAGCTCCGCTTTTATCTCTTCTTTTTTTTGAGAAATATCTTTTTCCGCTTCTTTATGAATTATTTCCAAAAACAGTTCTATGGCACTAGCAAATTTTTCAGCTCCTTCTTTTCCGAGTTTTTTAACCAGTTCCTCAAACAGTTCCCTTGATAAGGTATATTGCATAATTAAGCCTTTCTTATAATTATATCATTTACTAAATAAAATTTTTTAAAAATCTTTTCGCTTCATCTAAGTCGGCAAGAGGTATAAGTTCTCCGTTTTTTACATAATACCACTCTCTTTTGTCAAATTTTCTGCCGGTTTGAAGGCGCGTTTCCAACACATCGTTTTCAGACACTTCAACATCCCAGCTCTCTTTATACGACTTTTGTTTTTTGCACCACTCTTTGCCGTTTGAAGAAATAAAATCTCTTTCTATATCTTCACCGCTTAAATAAAGTTTGGCAACATATGCGGGACCAAACTTAGGGATATAGCAATCATCTGTTTTAAAATGAATCCATCTGTCTTCCCTTCTTTTGGCAAGCTCCGCTTTTGCTTTTTCTATAAAATCAGTAAGTTCCTCATCACTGAGAACGGAAAAATCTATTTTCATTTCACCACCATGCCAAAATTTTTTCGTTCAATCCATCTGTATGTGAGTTTTTAAACATATGATAAATATATCTTGCAAACATATCCGTTTCGATATTTACCCTCCTGTGCGGTCCGTATTTTTTAAAAAGGGTGTTTTCAAACGTATGGGGAATAATCGTAAGACGAAACCTGTCGGAAAATACCTCGTTTACGGTAAGAGAAACACCGTCTATCGCAATACTTCCCTTCGGAGCGATATATTTTATTATATCCGGGTCAGTTTTTACAATAACGTCGTATGAGTTTTTGTTTTTTTTAATTTCAAGTATTTCGCCTATTGCATCTACATGTCCCTGAATAAGATGCCCGTCTATCCTGTCTCCAAACCTTAAAGCCGGTTCGATATGGACTTCCTGTCCCGGCATATAATTCTCAGTAGGCACAATCTTCTGGGTTTCGGATGAAAGTTCTACTTCAAACCCGTCCGGATAAATTTTCGTAGCCGTCAGACATACCCCATTTACCGCTATGGAATCTCCGATTTGAGGATTATATTTTGACAATACTCTTAATTTATTACTGCTAAAACTTTTTACCCTGCCAAGCTCTCTTATAAGCCCGTTAAACATTAAAAATACTCCTCTAAAAGCTCCAAAACTCTATTAGGCTCTTTTACTTCGTTTATTTTGCTTCTAAATTCGCTTGCTTTTGGAAGTCCTTTTGAATATGCGTGGGCGTGTTTTCTAAAAAGAATCACCCCGTAATCCCCGTAAAAATTAATCATCTGATTAAAATGTTCGATTATCACCTCTTTTTTCTGCCGAGGGGTTATATTGCCCTGCTGTTTCATTTCAAGAAAAATCCATGGTTTTCCAACCGCTCCCCTTCCTACCGAAACTCCATCCGCACCCGTATATTCCAAAACAAACTTTGCCTTTTCATAATCCGTTATGTCTCCATTGGCTATTACCGGAATATTTACGGCTTTTACCACTTTTTTTATTTCATCATAATCTGCGCTGCCTTTATACATCTGTCTGACGGTTCTGCCGTGAACGGTTAAAAACTCCACCCCCAAATCTTCAAGCATCTTAGCCCTATCCACCGCCACTGTTTCGTCAAACCCGAGTCTCATTTTCGCGCTTACCGGTTTTTTTGACGTATTTACAACGGCTTTTACGATTTCTTTTAGTTTTTCTCTGTTTTCGTCTTTAAGAAGCACTCCCCCAAAACCCGAACGTCTGGCTTTATTTACAGGACAGCCGAGGTTTATGTCTATTCCGTCAATCCAGTCTATATCGTTTATTATCTCGACAGCTTTTATGGCATTTTCCACATTGTTTGCGGCGATTTGAACAAAATATGGGTTTTCAAGAGGGGATTTTTCCATCATCTTTTTTGTTTTTTCATTATTGTAAGCAATGGCATTAACGTTGGTCATTTCAGAAAACGTCATATCGCATCCGAATTTTTTAACAACGCTTCTAAAAGGCAAATCCGTATATCCCGCAAGGGGGGCTAAAAAAAAATACGGAGGGTCAGATTTTAGAATCGATATACTCATCAATATCCGCTTTTACCCCGGCTTTTCTTAAATATAAGAAATATTGAAAAAATTTAAGCTCATGTGTTTCTATCACTTCTTCCGCAAGTTCAAGATGTTCGTATTTTAAGGCAAGATACGCTTTTGCCCAAGGAAGAGGGTCGGTTATTTCAAGCTCTTTATCCGGGGTTTTTGTAGAATAAAGTCTTTTGGCAAATTCTATCTGTTCTTTTGGGGTAAGAGATGCTTTTTTAATCAAAAGCTCTAAATCTTCATCGTTTATATGACCAAGAAGAATGTCCAGCGTAACGGGATAATTGTATTTTATTATTTCTTTAACGGAAGCCTCTTTTGCAAAAATATAAAACGCTTCTTTTTTAAGCTCTTCGTTTTTAAACTTTTTTAACACTTCCCTGGCGTATGAAGGGTCTTTTTTAAGCCTGTTTTTGGCGTTTAAAATAAACCATGGGTTGTCTTCTTTTAATTTATATTTGGAAATATCAATCGTCTCACCGTTTTTAAGTTTTTTTATATCTTCAAAAAACTCGAATTTTTCGTGAGGCTGCGGCAAAATTTCAAGGCCTTTTATATTTTTCTTGGCAAATTCGTTAAGGTGTTTTAAAATTTTGGCTTTTTTAGTCTCATCTTTATAAAAAACACCGTTTTTGATATTGTTTATTATGTTTTCCGTATCTTTTTTAATATTTTTCTGATAAACGGCGTTTTTTAAATTCAAAAACACCAAAAACATTAAAGAAAAAATAAAGAAAACACCCAAAAAAACGGCAACCCAGACCGCATTCGGCAGGGAAACGGTAAAATCTCCAAACTCAAACGTAGTTACCGCATTGTTTTCAACATATACAAAAAGGGTCACAATTCCTATAAAAATCAGACTAAAAATAGTATATTTTTTCATTTTTTCTCTTTTTCTATAATTTCTCTACATATTATACAATATTTTGCGTAAGGTTTTATTTTAAGTCTTTCTTCTTGAATAGGCTCGTCGCACATCTCACATATTCCATAAGTTCCTTCTTCTATTTTTTTCAACGCTTCTTCTATTTCGGCAAGTTCTTTTTTCTGATTGAGGTATATCTGATAATCCCTTCCGCTGTCCATACTTGCCGCTGCAAAATCCCCCTCGTCTTTAATATCGCATTTGCTGATGTCATTTAGTTCGCTTGAAATATTAAAAAGAATTCTCTCAAGCTCCGCTTTTCTCATCAACAGAATTTCTTTAAAGTGATTTACGTTTACGCTCATTTTTTTCTCCTTTTATTTATGATATGGATGGTTATGCTTTATGCTAAGCCCTCTGTAAATCTGTTCAAATAATACAAGTTTTGCGATTTTATGACTCATAGTAAGAGGACTTAGTGATATAAGTTTCCCCTTTTTCTTAAATGCTTCTTCAAATCCGTACGCCCCGGCTATAAAAAAATTTACATGCGAATGTTCAAAAAATTTTGAAAACTCAAAACTGTCAACCAGTTTTCCATCGGGAGAGAGAATAACATTAAATCCGCACTGAG
>Ga0256837_1001030_pt1 | contig 20260 bp, 19 predicted proteins | sample 4562384metaG_FD_185976 | JGI IMG/M metagenome (GOLD analysis project Ga0256837, IMG submission 185976) | Hydrothermal vent microbial communities from Guaymas Basin, Mexico - 4561-384 | ecosystem: Environmental > Aquatic > Marine > Hydrothermal vents | place: Mexico: Guaymas Basin | collected...
TAAATCTTTTTCTGGTTATCTTTATCAAAATAAAATATTACACTATCATCTTTTTCAACACTAGCCTCTATCTTAGCTAATTCAGCTTTTTTAGGTTTAACATCAACATCTGTTCTTGCAAATAATAAATTCATACTCTATTCCTTAAATTGTATATAAAAAGTTTTGCATTATATTCAAATCCTACTAAAAACATCTTTAATAGGAGTTTTATTACTATTTGAATATAATAATGAACTTCATAAGAAATCCCCTCATAATACTTATATATATTTTTTGTGAAACGACAATAAAAGGAACTCAAACAATGGAAAAAATTTTAGATATTGCTGAAGCTATTGCACATGAAAAAGGTCTTCAACCAGAGAAGGTTCTTGAAGCTTTAAAGACAGCTTTTGTACAAACTGCTAAGAGAGTTATTAATCATAAGTTTGCATTTGAAGCAAATGTTGATGAAGTAGCAAAAACTATTAATATTATTCAAACAATTACTGTTGTTGATGATGAAGATGATAGATTATATGATGATTCTATCGCTCCAGCATACATTGCACTTACTGATGCTAAAGAGTATGATGACCAAGTAGAACTTGAAGACCAACTTCAAGTAGAACATAATTTAGAAGAGTATGGACGTACAGGTGCTTCTCAACTTCATAGAGAGATAGAGTTTCATATTCAAAGACTTATAGAAGATGATGTTTTTGAAAAATATCAATCAAAAATAGGTACACTTGTTTCAGGTCGTGTAATTAGAGTGGATTCTAAAAATGCAACTTATATAGAAGTAGATGAAGTACGTGCTGTTTTACCTATGAAAAGCCGTATAAAAGGTGAAATATTTAAAGTGGGTGACCATATAAAAGCTGTTGTTCGTCGTGCTACAATGGATAAAGAACATGGTATGCAGATAGAACTCTCACGTACAACACCTAAATTTTTAGAAGCTCTTTTATCACTTGAAGTTCCCGAAATCAATGATGGTTCAGTTATAGTTGAAAAATCAGCTCGTATCCCTGGTGAACGTGCGAAAATTGCTCTTATTTCAACACATCCACAAATAGATGCTGTTGGTGCAACTGTTGGTGTGAAAGGTGTTCGTATTAATGCAGTAAGTCAAGAACTTATAGGTGAAAATATCGATTGTATCGAGTATACATCAATTTTAGAACTTTTTGTATCACGTACAATGAGTCCAGCTATAATCTCTCATGTTGAGATAGTTACAAATGAAGATGGTGAAAATGAAAAAGCTATTATAACTTTACCTTCTGACCAAAAATCAAAAGCTATCGGTAAAAGTGGTATAAATATCCGTCTTGCTTCTATGCTTATTGGTATGCACATAGAACTTGTTGAAACAGATTCAACAACAAATGAGCAAACTGGTGAAATAGAAGATGTTAAAGATGGTGTTGATGCACTAGAAGCACTTTTTAACTAAAACTATTTTAAGTATCTTTTTGATAGAATCCATTTCTACAAAAAGATATTTGTTCGGGTAGCTCAGGGGTAGAGCACTTCGTTGACATCGAAGTGGTCGGAGGTTCAAATCCTCTCTCGAACACCATATTCTTCTACATATTTTAAAATAACCTAAAAAATTCATACCAATTCAATAAAACCTTATACTATTTTAGCTATAATGCGCAAAATACTTTGAGGGGAAGATGCTTTGCAATTATGCAAACTTGTATCATCTCCTTGGATTACAAAGGATTATGATGCAAGAAAATGCACAAACAAAAACTCAAGACCAACAAAAAGAGGAAGTTACAATCACATTTGATGATTTAAACTTAAAAAAAGAAGTACTTCAAGCTGTTAAATATGCTGGTTTCACAACTCCAAGTCCTATTCAAGCGGATGCTATTCCATTCGTATTAGCTGGTCGTGATATGGTTGCTCAAGCACATACTGGTACTGGTAAAACAGCTGCTTTTGGTCTTCCTGCTATCTCTATGATGAAACTAAATGCTGGTGTTCAAGTTTTAGTTATTACACCAACTCGTGAACTTGCTACACAGGTTTCTGATGAACTTTTTAAATATGGTAGAAACTTAGGTGTAAGAACAGTTACTGTTTATGGTGGTAGTTCATATAAACGTCAACTTGATTTAATCGAGCGTGGAGCAAATATAGTTGTTGCAACACCAGGTCGTCTTTTAGATATTCTAAAAAGAAATATGCTTAGTAACTTTTCTCCAGCAATGGTAATACTTGATGAAGCTGATGAGATGCTTGATATGGGATTTTTAGATGATATTAATGAAATATTTTCTTATCTTCCAACTAACCGTCAAACATTACTTTTCTCAGCTACTATGCCTCAGCCTATCAAGACTCTTGCAAGTAGAATTTTAGAAAATCCAGAGTTTATCTCTATCACTAAAGGTGAAACTACAAACTCAGATATTGAACAACTTTACTATGTAATCGAAGAGAGTGAACGTGATGATGCTATCATCCGTCTTATGGATAGTGAAACTACTCAAAAATCAGTAGTATTTTGTAGAACAAAATCTGAAGTAGATAGACTTTCAAATGTTTTAAGTAATGCTGGTTACTTAGCGAATGGTCTTCATGGAGATATGGAACAACGTCAACGTGAAACTGTTATTAAAGGGTTCAAATCTAACTCTGTTAAAGTTCTTGTTGCTACTGATGTTGCTGCTCGTGGTATCCATGTAAATAATATTTCTCACGTATTTAACTATCATATTCCTTTTGACCCTGAGTCTTATGTTCACCGTATTGGTCGTACTGGTCGTGCTGGAACAAAAGGAAAGGCTATCACTCTTTTAACTCCATTAGAGTTTAAAGAACTTCAAAAAATCAAACAAAAAGTTGGAACTTCTATGGGTCATGCTTTTGTTCCAAGCAAAAATGATTTAAGAGAATCAACTGTTGATGCACTTGTAAAAAAAGTTGAAGAACATAAAATTTATGATGAAGCACACAAAGTTCTTGATAGATTAAAAGAAGATATCGATGAAGAACAAATTATGTATAAACTTATCTCTATGTTACTTGACCAACAAGAAATTAAAGGACCTAACAATATCGGTATTCCTGCTGATAAGATAGATGCTATTCTTGCTCGTAGTGCTCAGCGTGGTGGAAATAGTCGTGGTCGTGGAAACTACCGTGGTGGAAATAGAAATAGAAATCGTTCTGGTGGAGGCGGTGGTTACCGTGGAAATCGTGAAGGTGGCGATAGAAATCGTTCTGGTGGAAACCGTTCGGGCGGAAGAAGCTCTGGTGGTTACAGAGGAAATAAAGACTAATCTTTTCCTCTAGTTACAGATAAATTTTACTTTATCTGTAACTATTTCAACTCTCCTTAACTTCCCTAAGCCTATCACTATTCACTTTCTACTAACTCCCTAAAACATTGTACTACTCTAAAGAAATTTTGCTATAATCACTCAAATAAAATAATTATCAAAAGAGAATAAAATATGCAAAGAGTTGAACCAATGACACTTTTCGGCTATGAAAAATTACAAGCTGAAGTAAAAGATTTAAAACAAGTAAAACGTCCACAAGTTGTTAAGGATATAGAAGAAGCTTTAGAGCATGGTGATTTAAAAGAAAATGCTGAGTATCATGCAGCAAAAGAGATGCAAAAAAATATAGATAATCGTTTAGCAGAACTTCAAGTTATCATAGGAAATTCTCAAATAGTAGACCCAAGTGAATTAGCACATGCAAAAATTAGCTTTGGTTCAACAGTAATGATGACAGATATGAACACAGATGAAGAACTTACTTATACTATCGTTGGTGGATGTGAATCAAATCCAGATATGGGACTTATCTCTTTTAACTCCCCTTTAGCAAAACAGCTTTTAGGAAAAGAGGAGGGAGATGAAGTAAAAGTTACTCTTCCAGGTGGTCAAAGAGAGTATGAGATAGATGAAGTAAAATATCAGGAGATAGTTTTTGAATCTCACTAAAATTGATGTTGGTGTTATTGGAGCAACTGGTTATACAGGTTTAGAACTTGTAAAAATGATTATCAATCATCCTATCTTTAACCTCAACTATATAGCAAACTCAGAAGGTGGAACAACTATAAACAAATTACATCCATCTCTCAATGGTGTTTGTGAAGATAGTGTTCATAAAGCAGATATAAAAGATATAGTGTCTCATTGTAAAGTTGTATTTTTAGCAGTTCCACATAAAACAGCTATGGCTTATGTCAAACCTTTAATAGAAAATAGTATAAAAGTTATCGATTTATCAGCTGATTACAGACTAACTCAAGAAGTGTATGAAGAGTTTTATACATCTCATACAGATAGTGAAAATCTTTCTCATGTAGTGTATGGTCTTCCTGAACTTTTTAGAGAAGATTTAAAATCTGCAAAACTTGTAGCAAATCCAGGGTGTTTTCCTACATCTGCTCTTTTAGGTCTCCTTCCTTTTATGAATAAACGTATAAAAAATACACCCATCATTATAGATGCCAAAACAGGTGTGAGTGGTGCAGGTAAAAAACTAAGTGAAGTAACTCATTTTGTAAATGTAAATGATAATCTTTTCGCTTACAACCCCCTTCTTCATCGTCATGCTCCAGAGATAGCTCAAAAACTTGGTGTAGATTTTGAAGAGGTAAATTTTGTGCCTCATCTTGTACCTATCACTCGTGGTATGCTCTCCTCTATCTATATTCAAGTTGAGATGGAATTTGATGCCTATAAAACTTTAAAAGAGTTTTATAAAGATGATATTCATATTAGAGTAAGTGAAAATCCTGTAGATATGAAAAGTGTTTCTGGTACAAATTTTTGTGATATTTATGTAAAACAGAAAGGGAATATGCTTTTTATCTCTAGTGCAATAGATAATCTTATGAGAGGTGCATCCTCTCAAGCTCTTGTAAATGCAAATATTATGATGGGTCTTGATGAATCTATGGGAGTACCTAATATAGCTTATGTTCCATAGTAACATCAATTTAAAAGAGGGAGCATTTTTAGTTACAGATGCTCACTATTCCCTTCTTAGACCACACTTTTTAGAGTTTATGAAAGATATAGACTCTCAAAAAATCAAACCTACACAACTTATATTTATGGGTGATATTTTTGATACTCTTTTAGGCGAAGTCTCTTATACAAAAAAACAAAATAGTGAATTGATAGAGCTTCTAAATAGTGTATCTCAAAGAATAGAGATTATCTATTTAGAGGGAAATCACGATTACAATCTTCAAAAAATATTTCCAAATATAGAAATATTTTCAATATCAAAACAGCCTATTATTGCAAATTTTAAAACAAAAAAGATATATCTATCTCATGGTGATTTTAATGCTGGATTTAGTTATAAAATATATAGTTTATTTATAAGAAATAGCTTTTTTCTCTCTCTTTTATCTTTTATCGACTCTTTAGGTTCTCATTTTATACTTAAAAAATTAAACGAAACCTTTACTAAAAAAGATGACTGTAAACAACTTGATAATTTTCAAAGCTATACAAGAAAAAGATTAAATAAAAAATATATTTGTGATTATTTTATAGATGGACATTTTCATCAAAATCAAAAATTTACAATTCAAAATTTTACATATATAAATCTTGGTGCTTTTGCCTGCAATCAAAGATATTTTAGTGTAAAATCGGTTAATAATAAAGAACTATTAGAAGAACATATTTTCTCTAAAGGGATAAAAAAATGAATGATAATTCACTTAAAGTTGGTTCCAATGAGATGGAACTGGTAGACTTTCGTATATTAAGACAGGAAGAGGATAGTGTATATGAAGGTATATATGGTATCAATGTTTCAAAAGTTCGAGAGATTATACGTGTACCAAATTTAACAGAACTTCCAGGTACACCAGAGTTTATAGAGGGAATTTTTGACCTTAGAGATGTTGTAATCCCTGTTGTTAATTTAGCTAATTGGATGGGAATTACTCCTCCTGACGATGTAGAGAAAAGTTCACGAGTAATTATTACAGAGTTTAACAATGTTCTCATAGGCTTTATAGTTCATGAAGCAAAAAGAATTCGTAGAATTAGCTGGAGTGATATAGAACCAGCAACTTTTGTAAGTGGCTCTCTTGATGGTAATAAAATAACAGGTGTTACAAAGATAGAGGGTGATAATGTTTTACTTATTCTTGATTTAGAGAGTGTTGTTCAAGATTTAGGTTTATATGAACCAGATGTTGATAATGTTCCTGCAAGTTTAGAACTATTTTCTGGAATGGCTTTAGTGTTAGATGATAGTGCTACTGCTAGAAAAATAGTAAAAGAAGCCCTTGTAAAAATGGGCTTTCAAGTTGTTGAAGCGATAGATGGACAAGATGGATTAGAAAAACTTGATAGTTTATATAACACATATGGAGACCCTCTTTCGGCAACACTAAAACTTATTATCTCTGATGTAGAGATGCCGAGAATGGATGGTTTTCATTTTGCAGCCAATGCTAAAGAGGATAAACGATTTGAAAATATCCCTATCGTTTTTAACTCATCGATAAGTGACCATTTTAGTGAAAACAGAGGTTTAGAGGCTGGTGGAGAAGCTTATTTAGTTAAGTTTGAAGCAAGTTCATTTTATGATGAAGTAGCACGTGTTGTTCGTGCTCATATGAAATAGGAGTATAAATATGGATGAATTTCAGGAGATACTACAAGATTTTTTAGTTGAATCATTTGAATTAGTTGAAAAATTAGATGAAGATTTAGTTGAGTTAGAAAATACTCCAGAAGATTTGGAACTTTTAAATGGAATATTTCGTGTTGCACATACTGTTAAAGGAGCATCATCATTTTTAAATTTTGATATTTTAACACACTTAACACACCATATGGAAGATGTTTTAAATAAAGCTAGACACGGTGATCTTATAATCACCCCAGATATTATGGATGTTGTTTTAGAATCTATTGACCTTATGAAGTCACTCTTAAATACTATTAGAGATACAAGTGCTGATGCTGGAATAGATGTCGCTGATTGTGTTATAAAGCTTGATAAAATAAGTGGAGGAGATGGGGATGTTCCTACACCAGTAGCAACAAAAGCACCTGAACCTGTGGTTGAAGAGGTAGTTGAAGATGAAGAGGATGAACCAGATTATGACAATATGGATCCAGATGAACTTGAAGCTGAAATAGAAAAACTTTTAAGCCAACGCCAAGATGAAGACCGTGCAAAACGTGAAGCTAAAATAGAAGCTGGAGAGGCTGTATTAAGTGTTCCTGAGATAATCGATGAAGATGTAGCTCCAGAGCCAAAAGCTGAAGAACCTATTGTTTCTGCACCTGTAACAACACCTGTACCTGTAAAAAAAGCACCCATCATACAAAAAGAGGTAAAAAAAGAGTTACCAAAAGGAGATGCTAAAGCAGCAGCTCCAACTAAACGAGCTCCAGCAACAGTCGAACAAACAATTCGTGTAGATGTAAAAAGACTTGACCATCTTATGAATCTTATTGGAGAACTTGTTCTTGCTAAAAATAGACTTATTAAGATAAATGATGATGTTGAAGAACGTTATGAAGGTGAAGAGTTTTTAGAGGAGTTAAATCAAGTTGTTTCTATCGTTTCACTAGTTACGACAGATCTACAAATAGCTGTTATGAAAACAAGAATGCTTCCTATTGGTAAAGTGTTCAATAAGTTCCCTAGAATGATTCGTGACTTAACTCGTGAACTCAATAAAAAAATAGAACTTGAAATATCTGGTGAAGATACAGAACTTGATAAATCTATTGTTGAAGAGATTGGTGACCCGTTAGTTCATATCATTAGAAACTCTTGTGACCATGGTGTTGAAGTACCTGATGTTCGGGTTGCATCTGGAAAATCAGAAACAGGAACAATCACTCTAAAAGCATACAATGAAGGAAACCAAATTGTTATCCAAATAGATGATGATGGGAAAGGTTTAGATGCAGAAGTACTTAAAGATAAAGCTATCGAAAAAGGCTTAATCACTGAAAAAGAAGCTGATTCTATGAGTGAGAAAGAAGCATTTTTACTTATTATGAAACCAGGTTTTTCAACGGCAGCATCTGTTACAAATGTTTCTGGTCGTGGTGTTGGTATGGACGTTGTGAAGACAAACATAGATAAAGTAAATGGTATTATAGATGTTGAGAGTAAAAAAGGGGAAGGAACTTCTATGAAGTTAAAAATCCCATTAACTCTTGCCATTATTCAAGCTTTATTAGTTGGTGTTCAAGAGGAGTATTATGCTATTCCTCTTGCTTCTGTTTTAGAAACAGTTCGTATATCAAGAGATGAGATATATACTGTTGAAGGAAGAAGTGTTATGAGACTTCGTGACGATGTTTTATCTTTAGTGCATATTGGTGATATTTTTGAAGTTGAACGAATACTTGATGCGAGTGAACATGCTTATGTTGTTGTTTTAGGTTTAGGTACAAGTAAACTTGGTCTTATTGTAGACACTCTAGTAGGTCAAGAAGAGATAGTTATCAAATCTTTAGGAGATTATCTTAAAGGTATTGAAGGTATTGCTGGAGCTACTATTCGTGGTGATGGTGGGGTAACTCTTATCGTAGATGTTGTAGCACTCATGGAGATGGCAAAAGGTGTTAAAGCGATGGCTATGATAGATAGTTCAGCAGGAGACCCTGTAAACAATGAGAAAACAAAAGCAAGTGATTATACTGTTATGATAGTAGATGATTCTAAAACAGATAGAATGATTATGCGTAAAGCTCTTGAACCTATGGGAATAACTTTAGTAGAAGCAAGTGATGGTCAAGAAGCACTTAATATTTTAAAACAGGGTGAACATAATTTTGATTGTATGCTTGTTGATATTGAGATGCCTAGAATGGATGGTTACACTCTAGCAACAGAGATTAAAAAATATAATAAATATAAAAACCTTCCTCTTATCGCTGTTACATCTCGTACTGGAAAATCAGACCGTATGCGTGGTGTTGAATCTGGAATGATTGAATATATTACAAAACCTTACTCTTCTGATTACCTGTCAAGTGTAGTTCAGAGAAATGTTAATTTTAAAGCGGAGTTTTTATAATGAGTGATAAATTAAAACAGATTATTAATCAACAGGGTGAACAGCACAATACTGCAACTCTTGACCAATCAGATGATATTGTTCAATTAGTTGGCTTTATAATAGGTGAAGAGGAGTATGCTGTGCCTATTTTAGCAATTCAAGAGATTATAAAACCATTTACATGGACAAGAGTTCCTCAAGTACCACCCTATGTACTTGGTGTATTTAATCTTAGAGGTTCTGTTATTCCTTTAATAGACCTTCGTGTAAAGTTCGGATTGCAATTAAAAAAGCATAATGAAGAGACACGATTTTTTGTACTAAAGCAGGATGATGAAGTAGCAGGTTTTGTAATAGATAAACTTACAGCTGCAATTAGAATTAAGAAAGAAAATATTGGACCTGCTCCCGATACTATTAGTGGAAAAGATACTATGATAGATGGTGTTGGAAAACAAGAGGATAGAATTATTACTATTTTAAAAGTTGACAAACTTTTAGAAAGAGATTTTTAACATAATAGTAGATAGATGATAAATACTACACTTCAAATCATAAAAGATAAAGAGAGGCTCACCCTTAATTTCAAAGGTGAGCTTACACTTTATTCACTTAATAGCAATCAAACCAATATAAAAAATATCTCACTTAAAAACTTTAAATATATTACTATTAATTTAGAAAAAGTAGATTCAATAGATACAGCCGTAGCTATATTTTTAAATAGGCTTTATGATGATTTTAAAAATAAAAATATTGAAACAAATCTAATAGTTATTAATAATGATATTATCAATACTTTAGAGTTAGTCAAAAGAGACAATCTCAAAAATAGAGTTAAACAAAAAACTCAAAAATTATCTTTTCTTTCTAGTATAGGTAGATATATTTATAACTATTTCAGAGAATTTTTACTCTTTATGGCTTTTTTAGGCAATGTTTTTATCACTAAAATACACTATCTAAAATCTATTCAAAATATACGTTTTAAAGAGATAGCTTTTGAGATAAATGAGAGTGGTATAAAAGCTTTAGGCATAGTTTCTTTAACAAGTTTTCTTATCGGTTTAGTTATCGCCTATCAGTCAGCATTTCAACTCAAACTCTATGGCGCAAATATATTTATAGTCGATATGATAGGTATATCTATATTAAGAGAGTTAGCACCCCTTATAACAGCTATCGTTATAGCAGGAAGAAGTGGTTCAGCTTTTACAGCTCAAATAGGAGCTATGAAGATAACAGAGGAGTTAGATGCGATGCGTACTATGGGATTTGACCCCTATATCTTTTTAGTGATGCCTCGGATTATCGCACTTATGATAACACTACCCCTGCTCATATTTGTATCTGATATTATGGGTATCTTTGGTGGGATGTTAGTTGCAAATATTGACCTCAATATAACAGTTGAACTTTTTGTAGAACGTTTTCATGAAGTGGTAGATATTTCACATCTTTTTATAGGATTATTAAAAGGACCATTTTTTGCATTTTTAATAGCTTCTATCGCTATTTATAGAGGTTTAATGGTTAAAAACGATACACAAAGTATAGGGTTCAACACCACAAAAAGTGTTGTAGAAGCGATATTTGCAGTAATTGTGTGTGATGCAATCTTTTCAATAGTTTTTACAAGTTTAGGTATCTAATGAAAAAGATTATTGAAGTAAAAAATGTTAAGACAGTTTTTGACAACCGAGTTATTCATAATGGATTAAACCTTACTATAAATGAGGGTGATATTTATGGTCTTCTTGGACCTAGTGGAGCTGGTAAAACGACTCTTATGAGAGAGATGGTTATGTTACAGCATATTCATAGTGGTTCGATGAGTGTTTTGGGATATAAACTAGATAATATCTCTCATAAAAATGCTCAAAAACTTCGTCGTGAATGGGGGGTTTTGTTTCAAGCTGGAGCATTGTTTTCCTCTTTGACTATCGCTGAAAATATTGCACTTCCTCTTGATGAATATACAGACCTCTCCAAAGAGATGATAGATGAGATAATAAAATTTAAGATAGATTTAGTAGGCTTAAAACAAACAGATGCAAACCTCTTTCCCTCTCAAATAAGTGGTGGTATGAAAAAAAAAGCTGGTTTGGCTCGTGCTTTAGCTATGGACCCTAAACTTCTTTTTTTAGATGAACCAACAAGTGGACTTGACCCTATATCTGCAAGAGATTTTGATGCACTTATATTAGAACTTCGCTCTCTCCTTGGATTAACTATTGTGATGGTTTCTCACGATTTACAATCGATATATGATACAATGGATAGAGTAGCTATTATAGATAATAAAGTGATAGCTTATGAAGGTAGTTTAAAAAATGTAAAATCTGTCAAAAATGATTTTATAGAAACTTTTTTTGGAAAATTCAATGAACAATAAAGTAAATTATACAGCGATAGGATTAAGTGTTATAGTCGCATTCTCAATGATGCTCATATTTATATATTGGTTACTTAAGCCAACAGTAGATAAAAGCACTCAAAAATATCTTATCTATTTTAACGAATCTGTTTTGGGTCTAAATATAGATGCCCCTGTTAAATATAAAGGTATTAGTGTAGGTCGTGTTTCAAGACTGAAAATAAATCCAAATAATTCTGAAGAGATTGAAGTTTTAATTACTATACTAAAAGATACTCCTATCAAGATAGATACAGAAGCAAAACTAACAGCACAAGGGATTACAGGTCTAAGTTATATTAATCTTAACAAAGGTAAAAATAGTTCTAAACTCCTTATAAAAACAGATACTCAAACCTATCCTGTTATAAAAGCTGTTCCATCTTTTTTTAAAAAATTAGAGGGTTCATTAGGTGATGTTTCTTCAGGTTTGACAGATACATTAGATAGAACTCAAGAGCTTTTAAATGATAAAAATCAGGAACAGATAACACTTATTTTACAAAAAACAGCAAATATAATTGGTAAAATTGATATATTATTAGATGAAAAAATGCTAAAGAGTCTTCATAATAGTGCTGATAATATAGAATCTTTAACAACGAATATAGATAAGATGATACCAAATGTAAATGGATTTATAGATGCCAGTAAGGAGTGGGAAACAAATATAAATAGTTCTTTTTCCTCTATTATGGAAAGTTATATTGGAATTACAGCTTCTATGGATGAGATAAAACGAGCAGTAGCAAGTGGAGAGTTTAATGTCAAAGATATAACTTCTGACTTAGTACCAACTATAAATAATACCCTTCTGGATATGCAAGATTTAATGATAAAATTTGGTGATACATTGGAACAGTATGAAAGAAGTCCTAGTGATATTTTATTTAAACAAGAAGAGACAAACAAAGGTCCAGGAGAGGAATAAGATGAGATTTATATACCCAGTTTTAATATTTTTTGTATTTATTGGTTGTACACCAACTACTCCTAAAGTTGTAGAGTATAGAGTAAATTTAAAGATAAAAACAGTAACACTTTCAGAAACTAAATGTAAAAAAGAGTCTCTAAAAGTTGGTCAATCTTTTAGTTCTAATGCCTTAAAATCTTTAGATATGAATTATGGTTTAGGCGATTATAAACGATTAGTATTCTCTCAAGCTTTATGGGCTGAATCTCCAAATAGAGCTATCAGTATGGAGATTACAAAATATATTCGAGAAACAAAACTTTTTAAAAATGTTCAAGTATCTAAATCGAGAAGTAGAAATGGTTTACTTCTTGAAACTGATATAGAAGATTTTATGCAATATTTTTCAGAAGATGAAAAAAGTTCTTATGCAAATGTAAGAATAAGTTTTACTCTTATTAACCCTAAATCAAATCAAGTTATTGCAACAAAAACATTTTCTGCAAAAGAGTTAGTAAAGACAAACAATGCAAATGGTGGTGTAATAGCACTCAATAAAGCACTTGAAAATCTTCTAAATGAGAGTGGAAAATGGTTAAGTGAGGTATGCTTATGATAACAGAGAAAGAGTACAACAAAAGACGACAAAAGTTAGGAAAAAAACTTTTAAACAATAGTATAACTATCCTCTTTTCAGCTACATCTAAAATACGTTCAAACGACACAGAATTTCCTTTTAGACAAAATAGTAACTTCTACTATCTTACAGGTTTTAAAGAGGAAAATAGTTCCTTAATGATAATTAAATATAAAAATAAAATAAAAACGGTTCTCTTTCTTCAAAAAAAAGATAAACAGATAGAACTTTGGAATGGAGAACGATTAGGTATAGATGAGGCAAAAAAAAGATTTAAAGTTGATAAAATTTTTACTATTGATAAGTTTGATAAAAAATTATCAATCTATATCGAAAATAAAAAAACTATCTACTACGATTTTACAAGGAAAGATACAACTCTTCCAAAAAGTATAAAAAATATAGATAAACATAAGAATATAGCTTATTATATAGGTTTAATGAGGCTTATAAAATCAGAAGCTGAAATAGATTTAATTCAAAAAGCGATAGATATAACAGCCTTAGCACATCATAAAGTGATGAAGCTAGATAAACGAGGTAAAAACGAGTATGAACTTCAAGCTAGATTGGAGTATATTTTTAAGAAAAATGGTGCCTATAATGATGCCTACACCTCCATCGTAGCCTCTGGAAATAGTGCAAATACTCTTCACTATATCAAAAACAATAAATCTCTTATAGATAATAATCTTATTCTTATAGATGCTGGTTGTGAATATCAATATTATGCAAGTGACATTACAAGAACAATACCTGTAAATACTACTTATACATCGGTTCAAAAAGAGTTATATGATATGGTTTTATCTGTTCAACTTCAGATTATAGCGATGATAAAACCTAAAGTAAAAAGAAGTTCTCTCCAAAAAAAAACGATAGAACTTCTAACAGAGGGTATGATAAAATTAAATATTTTAAAGGGAGATAAAAAAACACTAATAAAACAAGAAAGCTATAAAAAATATTATCCTCACGGTATAGGTCATTGGATGGGTTTAGATGTTCATGATGAATCACCTTATAAATATAAAAATGGAAAAGAGATAGCACTACAAAAAGGTATGGTTTTAACTATTGAACCTGCCATATATATAGATAGTGATGATAAAGATGTTCCAAAAAAATATAGAGGAATAGGAATACGAATAGAAGATGATATTTTAGTTACAGGAGATGGTTATAAAAATCTTTCTGTTAAAATTAAGAAATAACAGAAAGAGTATAAAGAAAAAAAGGTGTGTTGTCTAGTGACAACCACACCCTCCTCCGCCACCAGTTCCACAACTACCACCACTTTGAGCAGGAGCTGATGCTGTTGAACAAGCACTTACACCAGGAGGTGTTGTTGGTTGCACAGCAGAGTTATCTACTCCACCCTCAGCATTGATTTGCTCAATTTGATTCCATATAGACTCAGCTGCAATTGCATAACGTTTAGCAGATTCAGAAGATGGATTTACAAATGTGATAGGTTTTCCTTCATCACCACCAGTTCTAATACTTGGCTCGATAGGAATCTCAGCAATTATCTGAGTATCAAACTCTTTAGCCATAGGACCAGAAGTTCCTTTACCAAAAATATCATACTCAACACCAGTATCTGGAGCGATAAAACCACTCATATTTTCAACAATCCCAGCGATAGGAATATGAAGTTTTTTGAACATATCAAGAGAACGACGAGAATCATCTAAAGATACACCCTGTGGAGTTGTTACAGTTAAACCAACAGTTACAGGTACACTTTGAGCAAGAGTAAGTTGTGCATCACCCGTTCCTGGAGGCATATCTATAACAAGTACATCCAGTTCTGACCATAAAATATCACGTAAGAACTGCTCGATAGCCTTCATAATCATAGCACCACGCCACATTAAAGATTGACCCTCTTCCATTAGTGAACCCATTGACATCATCTCGATACCATACGCTTTAATAGGAAGAACTTTGTTACCATTTACTTCAGGTTTAACATCTGCTACACCCATCATACGAGGGATATTTGGACCATAGATATCAGCATCTAAAAGACCCACTTTTTTGCCTTGAGCAGCAAGAGCGATAGCGATATTTACTGATGTTGTTGATTTACCAACTCCACCTTTTCCTGAACTTACCATTAAAAAGTTTTTCACTTGAGGAGCAATATTTTTACCCTTAGATGAAGACTCTTTTGGCATCTGAGGTGATTTAATATTTGCATTAATAGCACCAGTTACACCAGCTTTTTTAAGTTCTGCTGCCGCATCATCTTTAATCTGTTGTGCAACTTCTGGAGCAGATGAAGTAATCTCTACGTTAAAACTTACATCATTTTGGTTAATTACAATACTATTTACAAAACCAAAAGTTACAATATCTTTAGTGAAACCTGGATACATAACTTTTGATAAAGCTGATTTTACAATCTCTTCAGTCATCTTATTTCCTTATAATATTTATTTTATTTTTGAATGATACCTAAATAAGAGAAAAATACTCTTATTTAGATAATTAATTTTTATTTTAAAGCTTCTGCTTCCTCTTTTGCTTCCTCTTTTGCTTTATTTTCTGCAATAATTTGCTCAATACCTTCAGGGTTTTCCATTATGTTTTGAGTAATTTTGTATGAACAAAACTTTGGTCCACACATAGAACAGAATTCAGCCTCTTTAAAAACCTCTTGAGGAAGTGTTTCATCGTGGTACTCTCTAGCTCTCTCACCATCTAAAGCAAGTTCAAACTGTTTTTCCCAGTTGAAGTTGTAACGTGCATCACTCATTTCATCATCTATATCTCTAGCACCTTTACGACCTCTAGCTATATCTGCTGCATGAGCAGCAATTTTATAAGCGATAATACCTTCACGTACATCATCAGCATTTGGAAGACCTAGATGCTCTTTCGGTGTTACATAACATAACATACTCGCACCATGCCAACCACCAACAGCAGCACCAATAGCACTAGAGATATGGTCATAACCAGCAGCTATATCAGTTACTAATGGCCCTAAAATATAAAAAGGAGCTTCATGACAAAGTTCTCGTTGAAGTTTCATGTTACGTTCTACTTGATTTAAAGGAACATGACCTGGACCCTCAATCATAACTTGAACATTTTTTTCCCAAGCACGAAGTGTTAAATCTCCAAGAACTTTAAGCTCTCCAAGTTGTGCATCATCACTAGCATCTGCTAAACAACCTGGACGAAGTGAATCTCCTAATGAAAGTGCAACATCATATTTAGCACAAATATCTAAAATCTCATCATAAGCTGTATAAAAAGGATTTTCTCTATGGTAGTGCATCATCCATGCAGCCATTAAAGAACCACCTCTACTTACAATACCCATCTTACGTTTAGCAATTTTAGGCATAGTTTCAAGTAAAAAACCTGCATGAATTGTAAAGTATGAAACACCTTGTTGTGCTTGACGTTCAAGAACCTCTAACATAACTTCGATAGTTAAATCTTCTATATTATTTCCAACATCGTGAAGGATTTGATAGATAGGCACAGTCCCGATAGGGATTTTTGAAGCACCAATAACTGCTTTACGTATCTCATCTAAATCACCACCAGTAGATAAGTCCATAGCTGTATCTGCCTTGTAGTGTTGAGATACTTGCATCTTTTCAACTTCACCTTGAACATCAGAAGCGATAGCTGATGAACCGATATTAGCATTTATCTTACAAGTTGAAGCTATACCGATAGCCATAGGTTCCAATGTAGTATGGTTTACATTTGCAGGGATTATTAAACGTCCACGAGCAATCTCACTACGAACAAGTTCAGGAGATAAATCTTCTATTTTTGCAACATACTCCATCTCTTCTGTGATGATACCTTGACGTGCATAGTACATCTGTGTTCTTACGGGGTCGTTTTCTCTCTTTTTTACCCATTGAGTTCTCATAGGTTCTCCTAAATAAATTATATGTTTATTCTATATGTATGGAAATATAATCAAATAAAGTTAAATTATTATTAAAGCAAATATATCTATCGATATTTAAAGCTAAAAAATAACAATAAATCAACCAAAATTCTAATACTTTAAAAGTGTTATACACTCCTCTGCTATCTCTAATTCTTCATCACTTTTGATAACTAAATAGTTTAGATTTTTAAATAGTTTACTATCCATCACTTTTTCTCTTATATATTGGGAGTTCTCTCCTATTCCACCAGTAAAAACAATACTATCAACATCTCCAAGTATCGCCATATAAGAACCTATATATTTTTGAAGACGATATATCATCATATCTAATGCAAGTTTTGCTTTTTCATCCGTAGATTTTACTATCTTTCTTACATCATTTTCACCACAAATACCGATTAGTCCAGAGTGTTTATTTAACTCTCTATCAACCTCATCGATACTCATTCCTAACTCTCTCATCATATAAAAGATAATAGCAGGGTCAATATCTCCACTTCTACTTCCCATAATTAAGCCCTCTAATGGAGTAAATCCCATAGATGTATCTATACTTTTACCATTTTTTATAGCACATACACTTGCACCATTTCCAAGATGAAGTGTTATAAGATTTAAGTTTTTTCTCTCTTTATTTAAAATCTCTGATGCTTTTTTAGATACAAAAGAGTGTGATGTTCCATGAAAGCCATATCTACGAATGCTATTTTTTTCATAAAACTTATAGTCAAGAGCATATATAAAACTCTCTTGTGGCATTGTTGAGTGAAAAGATGTATCAAATACAGCTATTTGAGGTATATTTGGGGCTTTTTTTGTAGCAACTAAGATACCATCCAAATTTGCTGGATTATGAAGAGGAGCCAACGAAGATAGCCTTTGTATAGTATCTATAACATTTGCATCTATTAAAGTTGCTTTTTGAAACTCCTCTCCACCATGAACTACTCTATGCCCAATAGCATCAATAGAGTTAAAATCTACATCTATACTCTCTAAAGCTTTATGATGATTAGAAAACAAAGCCCCATCTTCACCAATATTTTCTATAAGTGCTGACTTTAATACCTTTTTTGTATTCATATCAAAAAGTTTAAATTTTAATGATGAACTTCCCGAATTTATAACTGCTACTTTCATATCATTTTTTTCCTCTAACATAATGTGTTAATTTTAATCTTTAGTATGATATTCTAACTATACTAAAAGTTCAAAAGAGTTAAGGAAAAAAGATGTCGATGACACCAAAAGAGTTGATGCAAAGTAGATATGAGGCTTTTGTAAAAAAGGATTGGCAATATTTAGTTGATACATCTCTCCACCAAAAACCTCAAGATTTTACAAACCCCTCCCCTATTGAATGGTTAAAACTTGATATTATTGATAATTACGATAATTTTGTAGAGTTTAAAGCCTATTTTAGAGAAGATGCCAAATTAGGAGTGCTACATGAAAAGAGTAGCTTTCAAAAGATAGATAACATTTGGAAATATGATGATGGAATACTCTTTAATTCGAAAATAGAACGAAATGAGTTATGTCCTTGTGGTAGTGGTAAAAAATTTAAAAAGTGTTGTGCTTAAGATAAAGGGAAATTACTATGGAAAATGAAAACAGTGAAAATATTGTTGTAGATTTTATGAAATTTTTATCCTATCCAGTTTTAGTTATAGGAAAAATAGAAGATAAATACTCTAAACTCTACTCTAATTTAGCGATGGATACTCTTTTAGATACAGATAGTGATTTAGAAAAACTAACACTTGATGAAGCATTACTAGATGTATTAAATATATATGAAGAGCAAAATGATGAACAATATATTATCCAAAATGTTAAAATCTTCAATAATTTTTACACTCTTAATCTGACAAAAACTCATGATGGAATATTTATTATGTTCTCTCAAACAGACGATAAAGAGCAATTTCATAATATTATGTTTCAAGAGATAAGTGAACTTTGTAGTGTTATTATCATAATCTTTAATGCAGAGGGTAAAATTATAGATGTTAATGATTGCTTTTTAAATTTTGTTGGAATGACAAAAAAAGAGGTTCTTTTAAAAAATTTCTTTGAAAGTTTTATTCCAGGTGATATAAATACACTGAGCAAATATTTTAAAGAGATTCTTTCTCAAGATACACACCATCAACATTTTGTGACACCTATGAATGGTATAGATAAAAAATATAGAATAAACTGGCAAATATCTAAAATAATAAAAAATAGTGAAAGTTATATAGTTGCTGTTGGAAGTGATGTAAGTAAATTTTTAGATGAAAACAGTGATTTAAAACGTCAAATTACAAGTATAAAAGTTGGATTTAACCTTTTCCCATTTTCTGTTGGCTATTTTAATTCACAAGGAGTATTTATAAAGATGAACTCCAGATTTAAAAAGATGTTTCAGATAGAAGAGTCTAAAGAGAAGATACTATTTGATGATATAAAACCATTTAAAGAAAATATTGGATTTAATGTTATGAAAGAGCATATCCAACTTATTAAAGAGGTAAGTTATAAAATTATAGTAAATATAGCTCAAAAACCTGTCAAGTTAAAAATCGATATACGAATGTTAAGTGGGAAAAAAGAGTCTTCAAAATTTTATATTTTAGTTGCCCAAAAAATTTCAAAGTAACTCTCACAAAAAGTGAGAGTTATAAAAAGAGTTAGACTATAAGTCACCCTCATGTTTAGCAAGATACTCAGCAACACCTTCAGTTGAAGCTTTCATACCTTCATCACCTTTTACCCAACCAGCTGGACAAACTTCACCAAACTCATTAGTAAAAATCATAGTATCAACCATACGAATCATCTCATCAATGTTACGACCAAGTGGTAAGTCATTGATAACTGCATGACGAATAGTACCATCAGCATCGATTAAAAATGAACCACGAAGAGCTACACCACCATCTAAAAGAACATCATAAGCTTTAGAGATCTCTTTTGTAAGGTCAGCTACTAAAGGCATTTTAACACGGCCAATACCACCTTGATTTACTGGTGTTTCTCTCCATGCAAAGTGAGAAAATTGACTATCAACAGATACACCGATAACATTTACACCACGCTCTTTAAACTCTTCTACTTTATGAGAAAAAGCGATAATTTCAGATGGACAAACAAAAGTAAAATCTAATGGGTAAAAGAAAAGAACTGTACCTTTTTCACCATAGTTTTCTGATAATTTGAAATCTTCAACGATTTGACCATCTGCTAAAACTGTTGTTGCTGTAAAATCTGGAGCTTGTTTTGTTACTAACATATATAATATCCTTGTGTTTTGTTTAATTTATTAGCGAAATTTTAACTAAAAATTTATTAAC
>Ga0256837_1001032_pt1 | contig 20249 bp, 21 predicted proteins | sample 4562384metaG_FD_185976 | JGI IMG/M metagenome (GOLD analysis project Ga0256837, IMG submission 185976) | Hydrothermal vent microbial communities from Guaymas Basin, Mexico - 4561-384 | ecosystem: Environmental > Aquatic > Marine > Hydrothermal vents | place: Mexico: Guaymas Basin | collected...
CGAACTGGCATACTTAAGATGCTCAAGCGTAAATCCGAGTGGAAAACCGCTATGCTTACTAGAGTTGTCTAGTAAAATTGAAGTATAAAAATATTCTCTATTATAGTTTTATTATGCTTATTGTTTTATAAATATTATCTATTTCGCAAATTATTATAAATATTTCGCAAATTACAATAAATATTTCGCAAAAATATATTTTTATAGTATAATTTCCAAAAGCAAGGAGTGTTTCCATGGGAAATAAATATAGTAACTATAAGGTTGGTTCATTTGCTGGTGTTTCAGAGGCCACTATTAGAAACATGAAAAAAAACAATATCGAAAAATATGAGAATATTTTAAAAAAATATCAGGAACATTTAAAAAAGGAAAAAGAGATGTCAAAAAAGAAAATTATTGCTGCTACAAATCTTAAAGGAGGAGTAGGGAAGTCAAGTATTCTAAATATCCTTGTTCCTACTGTTGAAAATAGTGTTATAATCAATATTGATTTTGCAAGTGGGGCAGAGAATATAAATTCTGCAAAAACCATAGATTATGGGCCACTGAGCCAAGATCATTCTCTTGAAGAGGTTATTAAAGAGGCTCTTGAGGAATTTGATAATGTTTTTATTGATACTCCCGGTGATATCACTGATGAACTAATAGAAGTTATTGACATGGTTGATCACTTTATTATTCCATTCAATGCAGGAGAAAGAAGCAGAACAACATCGATAGACACATTCAGAACTTTATTTTCTGAGGGTATTATCGAAGGAAAACACAAACTTGCTGTTGTTTTAAACAACTATACGAACGATGGAGAAAAAGAAGAAGAGCTTGAAATTATTAAAAATGCAATTGAATCAACATCTATTGAAGATGATCTTAAACTCTCAATAGGATATACTTCTTTAAAATCTACGCTTGTTATGAAAACAATGGAAAAAACAAATGAGACAATTGAAGAATTAAATGAAAGAAATAAATTGGCATACAGAGTTGCACACAAAAGGTTTTCTAGTCTTTCTTCTGATCTAAGAAACATATTAAAACTTCCAGAAAAACAATAAAAGGATTAACATTGAGCACCGTGAGTAAAAGCATAATGAATAAAATAAATTCTAAAAAGAATAAAAGTGGAGGCAGAGAGAGCAAAAATGACCTTATTGCTGTCTCTGCTATCGACGAGAGTCCTTTTCAGCCAAGGCTCGACATGGATCAAGATAAATTACAGGAGCTTGCCAATTCAATAAAAGAAGATGGATTAATTCAGCCTGTTCCTGTTGTGAAAGAAAAAAATGGAAGATATACTCTAATCGCAGGGCATCGTAGATTAGCAGCACACAAAATGTTATCACTTGAAAAAATCAAAGTGACAGTTCTTGAAAAGACTGATGAAAAAAAAATAGCAGCCTCAGCACTAATTGAAAACATTCAAAGAGAAAACCTCAATCTTATAGAACTTGCTCTTCAGTATCAACACCTACTGAATAATTCCGTATTTTCTTCTATCTCAGAACTCTCAAAAAAAATAGGAAAGAGCAGGGCAGATGTTGGAAAAGTATTGAAAGCTCTTTCTTTGCCTGATGCGATTATTGAGGATGTTAAAAACAACAAAACAACAAAAGATGTAAAAATATTAGATGCTATAGGCAAACTACCTAATGAAGAAGAAATGATTACTGTATATAATTGGTTTAAAGAAACAAAAGCCTCAAGAGCGGAAGTTGTTGAAAATGTCAAAGAAAGAATTAAGCCAAATAAGGACAATTATGAATCAAAAATTTACAATAGGCTCAATACTATTAAAAAAATAGACCTAAGTGGCATTTCTAAAAAAAATCAAAAAGAGATAGAATCACTTCTGGATAAAATAATCACTCTTTTATAGGTCTTTTCACACTAAGCACGGGAGAGAAAATCATCTCCTGTGTTTATCACAAATAAAAAACACTCACCACTTATACATTGTTTATTGTCTTAAGATAACAAATTTTTTCCACATATGCTTTTTTTATACAGTAATAACAAAAATATATAAATGAATCAACTACCTATTCTAGCAAATCTCGCAATTCCTGTTGTTTATTTTTTAGTGAGTCTTGCATATCTTTTTTTGCTTCCTCTTCAATTTTTGTGGACATTCTATCGCTTGATCTATAATAAAAATATCCTAAAAATATAGTGTATAAAACAAACAGTAAGGATATTCCAAAAAATCTATAGTAAAATTTCTCCTCAAAATTGTTTGTTTTTAGCTCTTCTTCTGTTTTTTTATTTTCTGTTTTTGTAATTCTTCTTCTTTCTCTTGAGAATACTCCTTCATTATCCTTCTGATTTGCATTGACTATTCCATTACTCTTCTTAAAAAAACTTAATACTTTTGCTCCTATTTCATTATTTTTTATTCTTTCTTGTATAGGATTTTCAATAAGATTGTGTTTATTCAAAGTAACTACTGTACCAGACATGAGCACTAGAAAAGAAACAATCAAGACACCATGGTACACTTTGTATGTCATTCCAAAATATCTCTTTAGTGCTCCAACTTTTCTCCACTCTACTGTTTTTTGCCACCAAGCAATATGAAACCCCCAATATAAAGATATTATTATCATTAATATCGCATTGAATGTTTCTGCATAAAATAGAGAAACGGCCGTAATTGATGATACAATAACAACACTGTCAACAAATGCATCAAATGCGGACAATATTCTATCATGAGCCTCTTGTGAAGGCTTTAGGACTGGTGCTGGCATTCCACTTTCTATAAACTTTAGATTTCCACCAACTGAGACACATGAATCTGCAATTTGCTTAGGTATACCATGAATATTCCCAAACAATAAAGGTCTTTTTTCATCTCCTTTTCCTCCACCTGTTCCAAGAAAATCTTGTAATTCTGATTCCATTTTTATCCTTTCTTTATTCTGGAAGAGGCATCGAATTAATTACTTGATTTGTTAACCCCTCTATATCATTTTGCATATTTTTTGATGCCTGTCTAAATAGTGTTTGTTTAAACTCACTATATTTATTAAGCGGAAAACAAGTATCTTTCTGTGGATCCTCGTTTTCTTCGCATGGTCTAAAACTCACCTCTTTTAACTCATTAAGTCCTATTCCTTTACAATTCATCCAGCTTCCCCCAGTTTGCTCTTTTAATCCTTCGGCAAAAACTTTAGTTAATATAGAATCATAACAACATTTATAGTGCGTCCATTGAACACAGTCGCCCCAAAAAGCCTCTCCGGAACAAACTGTCATGACATCGTGACACTGCTCATTATTGTAAAATAGGTTCGTTTTGTAATCCAATACATCATGAGCCATAGCATCATCCTCATTGTTACAAGTATCTATTGTTGCCAATACGTTAGTATATAAATCTACAGCAATAGTTAAAACAAATCCGGCGACTGGATTAATCATGCCAATTGCTGCTATCCCTATAGATAAAGCTTGAGAGCCACCACTACTAAGAGATGGTGGATCTTTTGGTTGATTTTCACTCAATAGTTGATCCATTGCCACTGCTGTATTAAATCCGGCACAAACAATTTTCCCTGCCTCCATGTAAGCATTTGGTGTTATTGCTATTACATTAATCTGCTCTCCTGAAGCCGTATCAACCATATAGTTAAGTTCTACCCATTTTTCACCATGAAGTTCCGCCATCTTCACTAATTGATCAGTTGTCATTCTTAATGGGTTCTTGTATGGTTCCAGTAGCTCTTTTGACATATTTTCTGTATCTTGGAAACTCCAGCTAACTAGATTTGGCATACTTAATCCTATTGATGCCATACATGAATTATATTCAACAATTGAGCTAGATGTAGATACTCCAGCCATCCCATCTAACAGCTCTTGAGCTTCCATATAATTACTTTCATCTGGTGCTGCGAGGATTGTAGCAGTCTTGAATCCAAATCCTGCGATCGATGCTGGTGTTATATGGATAAATGAATTGTTGTATTTTCCAACAAATTCTGCTGCTTTGTCGTAATATGCTGTTGCATCTTTAACTAGTGTTGTTGACTGAAGAGATTTTATTTGTGTATCAATAAATCCATCAACGGAATCATAGGCATCGGTAACCGTTGTAACAGGTGTGGATTCCATAATACCATCTGTAACCGATGTTACACTATCTTTTATACCGTCCGTAACCGATGTTACACTATCAACAACTTTATCAGAAGTCTCCGATACTGTTTTTGAGTATTCGGCAAATTTAGAAGATTCTTTTGCTGCTGTTGTTGATTTTGATGCCCCATCTGCTGCTTTTGTTGCTTTTGAAGCCGTTCCCATGTAATCATATGCTGAATATGCAGACATTGCATAACTTACAATCGTCATTGGATCAGATAAATAAGATGTGTCAAGCTTCATACCATCCATACACTGCCCATTCCATCCACTCCATATATGTGTCGGCATATCTAACATATTCGCTTTCGTTATTGCATCTTCTGTGCTTATAGGGTTTAGTTTTTCAACACCCACATTTCCAAGTTGAAAATCAAGAGCTCCTGCAACTGTTTTTCTTTCGTATTTTGCACATCCTATCATTTGTTTTTCTACATCCTCACAAGCAAATGTAATATCTGCTTGGGTAAATAGTGTTTTTCCTGTAAAATCCGATATTGGATGAGATACATTTTCTCTTGTCTTTTTACAGTTTGATTCAGTATTCTCTTCACATGGATTTGCCGTATAACACTCTGCATTACAGCTATCCTCGGTTTCATATTCCATCCCACTAACAATACATTTGTGTCTCCCATTTTCAAGAACACTGCATTGATTAAATACTCTACAGTTTTGCTCACACAGCTCTTTAGTGTTCCAGAAGTCAACATCACTTATATCTGTTGCTGAATTATATTTATAATCCTTCCAAGCTTGATCCAAAGAACACACAAAGTTTGTCTTAATTTCTCCAATGTCATCAGGGATTTTAAACTCATCATAACATCTATATTTTCTTTTTTCATAAACATCTAACTTTGATATATATATTCTATTTGGGTATGCGATTGGGTAAACCATTTGAATTGGAGTGATTGTACCTATAAGTAGATCTTTAACTATAATGGATGCAATAGCATTTTTTTTCACATAACTATCATCAGGAGAGTGGACTGCTGCTCCTGATTGCGAATATCTCCCTCCGTACACTCCGCCACCTATCTCAACCCAATCATCAGTTCTTCCTGCTGAACCCTCACTTATCGATGGAGACAACGGCATAATTTCGCCTAAATGCAACCTGGAGAACCCTGTGTTTGCTACTTCTTCAAAATTTTGAGGTCTGATTGTTTTTCTCATAATCTCTTCCCCATCTTTATTGTAAAAATAAAGCTCATAAATTCCTGCGAATGGAAACAATATTGTCATTGTTGCTGTTACATTGTCCCAAGTTTTTAAAAAGTTCCAGAGTAATGTATGAGGGTAAAAAGGATATCTATTTGAAAATGCTTCTGGTGCAACAACTTTTCCATTAAGGGTTACTTTTGTACTTCTGTAGTGATTTCTTCCAAGTGCGAATGGTGTACCTGTTGTTCTTTCTGCCTCGGAATTTTCTTGAATTGTCACTATATCACTATAGTTTATATCTATTCCCCTTTTGTCTATTGAATAGTCGCCTTTATTCCTAACACATTGTAATAATGAGCCATTGTATGTTTTTGTTGCTGTTCCCGTTCTAATTTCGTCTAAACATGTGTCTATTCCTTTTGTCTGCTCGACTGTAGCATTTACATCTCCTTCCTTTATGCATGAATCCAAAAATGCTATGTCTGTATTGTTTGGATTTAGTCCACACGATTCTATTATGGAGACATCCTTTATAAACTCACTCAACCCATTACTCTCCAAGCATTGCTTTAACACCTCTGTGGAATCGGCACCAACTGGAGCATGCTGCATGTTACAATAAATATTGCTGTGACTACCGTTTTCTCTATGTTTTAATATATAAATATCATCATCAAGTGCACCATTTGCTCTAATATTTATATATATATCTTTATCTCTTCCTTCTAATATGCTATTTGTTCTTAAGCAGTTCTCATCTTCTGAGTATCTATCTGGCTCTCCACTGAGCCAGTCAATTTGAAAATCCTCGTAATCTTTCACTATTGTCCTACTTTGAACCTGAACTTCTTTAATATCTTCATAAATTGGCTCAACACACTGCAAAACCTCTGAATTAAACTCTTTTGCCTGACAAACAATATTTTTCCCATTTTTACAAACACCAGAAAAGCCTGTTATCTCTCCGTTCGCATCAGTTAATGGTTTTTGTTTATCGCAGTATGAAAATACACTATCATCCTCTAAAGTCTCAGGGTTATCTTCCTTGCATTTAACTGGATACATTAGTACATTTTTTTCATCGACACAAGATACATTATCAATTAATGGGCCAGCAGGGCAAATATATTGCGATGTTGCTAAATTTATCATTGTTGCTTCATCGATAGGTCTGTCATTTTCTAAATTCATTACTGCGGAATGTAATTCCCTGGAATTTCCAATTACGACATCTTTAAAAATACACTTATTTTTAATATTTTCCGTACATGTGCTTATTAAACACTTTGGTTGCATTGGATCATCATAACATCCTTCTTCTGCTAATTTATCATAATAAGAATAGCAGGTTACATATCCACCAGGATATTCTTTTTCATCAGAATATTTATTGCAAACTTTTACTGAAATAGGAGGTCTTGGAGTAGGAAGAAGATTTAATGTTTCATTTAAGTTTGGGATAACACTAGCATCTTTTTGATATTCTCTTTCTATTCTCCAATAAGGGAGACAAATTGTTGTATCTTTAGAATATCCTGTTTCTTCTTTTGGGAAAAGCCTACAGTTTTTTCCTGATTGCATAACCGTTCCATACCCAACAAGAAGTTTTCTTCCCTTCATGTCTGATAAATCTTTATTTTTAAAAAGTTCTATGCTGATCTCGCTCGGCAAGTTGTCATAATATTTAAAATATTTAATATTTGTTGAAAGTGCTGAAGAGGTTGTGTTGTAGTCTTTCTCTAAAAAATTGTCATAAATCTCTATTTTTGTGCTTTGTTCTGCTTTTAGTTGTGCACTACTCATATTTATAAATATCGCAATACTCACCATTACTTTGAAAATATTCCTAAAATACAACATTAAAAACCTCCATTGTTGTTATTGCAATTATTGGCACCCATACTAAGAAACCAAAATTCGACATTGCCACTTTAATATCCTGAGAAGATGGTATTGCACTAATCGTTACATTTACGATGATATACACAAATAAAATATAACTATATATTGTCTCTCCAAAAAAATTAAAATAGTTTTCCCAAAAAAATAATGATCCAAATAGCAACAGTGGTGCCATTGATATAGGAAATGCATTAATAAAATTTATATTTTCTGAAGATACTTCCCCAAGAGATATTCCCTTTTGTGTTTTTTTTGGAAAAACCTTAAAAGACCTTGGTTTTCCTCCCATTAAAAGGGATATAATAAAGTGTGTTAATTCGTGTAAGAATACAAAAGGAAATACAAACAGAAAATAAAAGAAAATATTCTTTTTTAAATATACCCTTAATCTTTCAATTACAACTGTCACTACCGATATCAATATAATATCCTCACTGTTAATATGTAAATACAAATAAATACCCTTGTTTTCCAACATCTTCTTTTTTTGGAATTATTTGTGTAAATGATTGTTTATTTGTTTCTTTGCCATACAAGAATATTTTTATTTTATAGTCTCTTGCAGTATCATTTGATAAGTTTAAGCTTCCATCGTCTGCAACACTCTTTTTATAATTAGCTCTCAAAAGAGAATCGAAGATTGGGGAGAGCTCTTTGTTTTCTATTTTTTTTACACTTTCCTTATATGTAATTATTTCATTGGCTGGCTTTACAAATGCATACACTTTAAAATTTATAATGCTCTCACCTGTTCCATTAAAATTTCCGGTATATACATTTGTTTCAACCGGACCATCAACAACTACTGAGCGAACAACTCCTTTGCATGAATCAAGATAGATATCAGAAGTGTTTTCTATGATTGGGATTCTTAGATACTCGTTTTCTACTTCAATTTTTTTTGTTTGGAATGGTTCAAGAATATCGGAAGACGGTATTGGAAACCATGATGTTAGAAATGTTTGAAACTCCCATGATGCTGATTCGTTTTTTGTTGACACAAGTTTATTATCACTTGTAAAAATATTATATTCTGCATCTTTTTTTAATGCGAATGGTTTTAAGTTATCGCCTGCTCCTGTTTTAACATACAATATTCTATTTTTAACATTATGCTTTTCTGCATCCAGAATATAATCAAGCCTTTCAGTTAGCACCTCAACAATAACATAAAAGCTATATTTGTCACTATTTACACTGTTTGCTGATGGCTTTAATATCCAATTTAATGATGTACCACTAATATTATTGTTTTCTCCGTTGATTGATAAAGAGAATGCACTGTCACTTTCCGTATCTTCATCTATTGTTGAGATACTACTGGCAAACGTTCCACTTTTTAGCATATTAATGAAAGCTTCTTCTTTGTACTCTTCTGCATTTCTTTCTTTAAAATCTATATCTGTGGAAAGAATTGGTCGAGGTCTATACACATCATCTTTTTGAACTCCCGATGCAACTGTTACCGTTGGCTTATTTGTTGCATCAAAAACAACTTCACTTATTATTTTGCTTCCACTTTTTCTCAAATCTGGACATGTCTCGAGCTCACAATTATCTTGTCCTTCAATACATCCTTCCCTAAACTGTTCCAGTACCGATGGATTTATTGTTGTTGTATCGCTTATACAATCATAGTGAGTTTTACAAATAAAGCTACATCTGTCCATATCTGAAAAGCTTCCATCTTTATTATCTCCTGTTACACCATAATCTCCGCAAACTTTATAGGTAGAGCCATTGATACTGTATGTTGTTATATTTCCGCTTGGGCACACATAGGCAAAACTTCCTGCATCTCTGTCTGATATATCTTGCAACTCTGGACAAATAAATTTTCCCTTTTCTTTGTGAGATACTATTATATTTTCTACACTTACTTTTTCTAAATCCTTAACAAGTTCTAACAATACTGATACTTTTGTCGCAGTATATCCCATCGGGATTGTTTGTTTTCCTGTTTTCAGAGGAATATTTGCTACCAATTGCTCTTCTTCTCCATTTTTAACATAAATTTTTACTCTTGATGCATAATTGGTTGAACTGTTTACATCAAATGTTATTTCTTTTAATGGTATATCATTTGATGTCATTACATATGATTCTGCAATTGTTGTATCTCTGTCCACCTTTATTGATTTAATTGTTTCTATTACTTTTTTTGGTTCTTCCGCTTGAAGACACATGTTTTGATCATAACACTCGTTCTCACATTTTTTCTTTGCCTGTTGACCATTTGATTGAATAAAACCACCATATGTAAGATTTGTTTTTGTACATCTGTATCGTATAGGTATATCCCTTGTAATATAACATTTAACCAACTGATTAACATTAACTCCATCGTCTCTATCTGTTGTGGCACTTGATAATTCATCAATTTTTGTTTGTGTCCATATCTTCATATTTTTATCTATTGAATTATCATCTTCAACTGCTTGATTGGATACTTGATTTATATTACTTTTTCCATTTCCAAAAAAACTTTGCATTCTCCCAATAGAACCTGTATCTGCTCCATTTTTACTATTCATGTCGTTCCAGTCACTAGTATTCCACTCTGAAACCTTATTTGAGTTCGTTGAAGCATCATAGGTTTTTGTTGTCTTGCTAGTTGTATTTGTTTCAAGTGAGCGTGTTTGTTCTATCTCTAAAGCAGTGCTTGCAAAAACTGAAACTGAAACAAAAATTGATAGGAGTATTGTTTTGTATTTTTTCATATTGAAATGTTTCCCTATTTTTTAATACATAATAATACCATAAAATTACAAAAAGAATATTTTTATAGTATAATATCTAAAATGATTTTTTATTTTGGAGATTAAAAAAAATGACAAAAAAAATATTCCTTCTTTCTAGTTTGCTGTGTTCTAATTTTTTATTTTCTGGTGTTATCTCTGAACAGTTTCAGAAGCAATATAGTGAGGATGTGAACACTTACTTATCAGATGATAAATTCATCAAAGCTGAAAATATTTTATCTTCTAAGGTGTCTTTTAAACTCACTGGAACTCCTGCCAAGAAACCAAATTATCTAAAAGCTTTTAATCTTTTTATTGATAGTGCAAAAAATGGAAATCCTATATCGGCTTTTGGTGCCGTATATATTGCTGATTCGTATTTTCCTAACACGAGAAAAATATTATCTAAAAGAAAGGATGCAATTAAAATTCTTTATGAATTTTCGCCCAGAAATTGTACTTCTGGATTATATTATGGCGATATGCTCTTGAAAGGGCAAGGTGTAAAAGTCAACAAAGGTGTTGCCTTGAAGATATATAAAAATATTGATACTGAAACCTGTAGCGACTGGAGAAAAAATGTTGTTTTTTCAAGAATTGAATTTTCAGGTAAGCAATAATGTTTATTAAATCTCTTCCATTACTCTTATCTTCAGTGCTTTTTTCATCTTCTCTGGTGGATTATGGGACAAGAGGTGACACATATGAGATTCAAGATAGAAGTTTTATATCCTTGATCAAAGAAAGAGGTAACGATATAAATAAATCAAAACTTCACTCTATGACTAAAGAAGCAACAACAGAAATGACTATAGTTCACATGTCTATTCCAAGGTGTCAAAAAAACAACACGAGAGAATATACACCAAGTGTTGTTGTCCCTAATGATATTATCCTTCCCTTATCTGGTGACATACTTAAGAAAAAAGGAACTTATAATGTTCTAGGAGAACTAAAAACTCCCTTCGCCCAATATGCTTTTTTTGTGAATACAAACGATTATCTCCAATTAGAGATGGCAAAACAATATGCCGCTTCAGATAAAAATAATCAAATTGTGTTTTTAGTTACAGATGGGGATGTTAAAAAATTATATGGCCGTGATAAAGAAGTGTATAAAGCAACAAAAGAATTAATTGATATTTTTAATATTAAATGTTCCCCTTCTGTTGTTGTTCAATCTGATGAACATTTTATTATTAAAGAATATGAATTAAAATACAGGAATTAAATTTTGAATAAATTAAAACTTTTTTTATTGTCGTCAATCACCTCCTCTTTCTTATCTGCTGATGCTGAGATATTTAATTTCATGAACAATTTAGATGGGGAATATATGAGCGATAACTCTTTTGGAACACTTGACTTATGTTCATGTGATCGAGGAGGAGGGCTTCTAGGGGCAGGGTTAAAAATGCAAATTGTTGAACCCGTTGGAGTAATAGAGAGTACTTACAGCCCATGGAATATTGTGTCGCTTGGAGCAAATATGGATGAAGGATCAAAATCCTACGGAGCAGGAAGAAGAAAAGGTCACGGAAAAAGATACCATCACTATATTGCTTTTGCTCCTTTTTCTTTTTTAAATTTAATTCAAGATAAAGTTTGTTTTGAAAGGTTTACATCTTTAATGATACCTTATTTCAGTGAGATTATACCCACACAAAATAGTGATATTCTTGCTAATATGACACAAATTTCAAGAGGCCCTCTTGGTAAATCTTGGTATAGCAATCCTATTGCAGCATTAATGGCCATTCCTGATTGTGCCGCTACTACTTTCAGCGAGCCAATGAACAGTCTTATTTATACAGTTGGTTGTGCTGGAGTCACTGGGAACAACACATCCTACGGTAGTGGAAAGGCCGTGGATCCTATTTTGCAACATCATGTGCTAGCAGCAACAGAATTAGATGATATGTATTTTACTGGGATTCTCTCAAAAACAACAAATGCAACCTTTGCAACATCTCCTGCAAAAGGAGCTTCAGATTCAATGTGTCATCCTACATATTTTCCTACTATTATAAAAACAGAAAATAGACTTCAAGCCTTTATGCCAACGGTCTGGTCAACTCAAAAACTTGGAATGTTTAGAACTTTTCACGCTGACTTTAAAAACAAACCAGGGAGTGGGGATGATGTTGCATCTTGGGTGTGGAGAAAAAAAGAATTTTGTGTTGGTGCATCTTCTTGTAAATCGTTATATGCGGAAGGATTATAAAAATGAATAAAATTATATTAGGCTCGTTGCTCTCTTGTGTTGTGTTATTTTCAGGAACTTTAAATTTTAACGATCTTACAAAAAATGCAAAGAAACAAGTGGACAATAAAAAATTAAATGGTATCTTGCAAAAATATCAATCAAAAATTAAAAAAGATACAAAAAAAGACAACCCCTTTGAAATTAAAAAAGAACCAACTATAAAAAAGACAAAAAAAACACCTAAAAAAGAAAAAGCCCACTCTATTAAAACATTCTATGAAGAGCCAGTATTATTTACTATGGCTTTAGACAAAAATGGCGACGCTATTTTTGAGAATGGACAAGAAAATTATCCCAACAAAAGCCTTAAAAACGATGTTATTTTAAAAAAAAAAGTAATTAAAGAGTCGGTAGATGTAAATTCAAAAAATGTCAAAAATATTGAGAGTTCTAACTTGCTTGATATAGCCAAAAAAAATGGGATATCTAAAAAATACATTGATGCATACTCACAGCTTAAAAAAATATCTTCGGTTCTCTATAGTGATAATTTTAATTTTAATAAATTTATAGATAATAAATTTTCATCTTTTATTGGTAAGAATAAAAAAACACTTACTATATTCTTCTTTGTTGATTCACACATGTCAATAGAATCTTTTAAGCGCTTTAGCGATGAGATGAGCAGAATAAGGCTTGTCAACAGACGAGCAGAAGGGAGAATTCTTACAAATGGCCTCGTTATTATGGATGAAGAAAAAAAATCCTATTTAAAAGACCTAAAAAAACTTAAACGAATAAAAAATAAAACTGATGAAAATCTAAAACAAATAAAAAAATTAGAATATTTATCTGAAGGGAATTTTGATACAAATTATAGATGGATGAAATATCTGTATCAATCTGGATTAAGAGGTCTTAAGATACATTTTCACCCTTATGCCTTTAAAAGAATGGAACTTAATCGAGTACCTGCCTATCTTGTGTCTAAGTGTAGTTCTGATGATTTTAGTTTTAAAAAATGTAATCATATTGCGTTAGTGCGAGGTAATATTTCGTTAAGAAAAGCCTTTGAAATTTTTAGTGAAGATGATGATAGTTTCTTAAAATACTATCAATCTCTATTGCAATAAATTACACTTTATCTTTGCTAATTTGAAAAAATGGTATAATACTAACACATATTAATTATAGTTTTTTATAAAAAAAGGGATTTAATGTATTTAGACGAAGATTTTACAAAATTTCAAAAAACAAAACTTACCAAAAGTTATAGTGACTTCAAGAAAAAATATAAAAATCACAAAAGAAATGGAGCACCAGCTGTTTTTGATTTTTTTCAGAAAAATATAGATAATGTTTCTTTAGATGTTTTTAAAAAAAGGGCGAATATTCTTTATTATCTTTTAGAGGATGCTCACAATGATAGAATGATGTCGAAAAAAATTAAAGCTGAGTTTGTATCCAAGATAAAAAAGAAATTATCCTCGAAAGAGAATGTTTCAATAAACATGGAAAAATTTTTTGCTGATATAAACAATGAGATCGATTATATTGTTGAAAATATAGACAGAGAAAACTCATTGGCATTTTTTGCAACACCTATAATAAACGAAAGCTATCTTTCTAATTCTTTGGATTTAAAGTATAGAGACATAAAAATTGAAATCCTTGATAATTTTAATCTGCTGGTATGTTATGAGGATGATAAAAAATCTCGAATAATTAAGATTAACTCTAAAATATCGACAAGTTATATGCTAGTGTTTGAGGCACTTATAAAAAAATATGGTGTTAATTCTAAGATTTTTCCAGAATCGGAGCAAAAATCATGGACAATTACAAAAGTTGGTAAAATTTTATATAAATCTTTTCTTCCATATATGGAGGGTGACATTGAAAGCATTAAAGAAAATACTTTTTTAACCACATTAAAACAAGCATTAAAAAATAGAAAAAATATTCTGTAAAAACCCTAAAGTTTTTTTTTGGTTAAATTTTTCTTTTGAAAAACAAGTTTTTTAATTATTTTTCTGTCAAGCATAAATAATTCAACCTTGAAGTCTTTTTTAAGTACCCTTGCTAGGCTCATCGCTCTACTATAGGCGGCAACACCATACTCGGCAATAAATTCAACTTTATTCATAACAAAACTCCTTTTATCACTATAGTCTTAATCTTTCTGTTGGCCATTTATTATGGCAAATATATCGGTTTAAAGCTTTTTATGCGGTAGCTTTTTCTTCCGCTAGATTTGTCTCTTCTGTCTCGTTTACTGGTGCCTCAGCCGTTTGGCTGTTTTTATTTTCATCAGTTGCTACTTCTTTATCTGTCTTAATGTTTTTTTTGTAAGACTTAGTTTCTCTTAGTGAAATTCCATTTTCAACTAATTTATCATTTTCATCTTTTAATTTAGATTGAATCTCTTTTATTGTTGCAATAGTGTTACTTGCATCATCCATCATTTTATGAAGCTCTTCAATTTTTCCATGTGTTAAGTCTGAACCTATTTTTTTTGTAGCTTTCTCTAGCAGCTCATTAGTATTATTTAACTCCATGAGTAAATCTTTTACTGTTTCATTCTCAGGAGCAATTACAAAAGATTGCTTAACATTCTTTGCATTGTTTGTTAACTTATAAAGAGAAGTTTTAAAAGACTTTAAACACAACATGTATGTGTTAAAGTCACTTCTGCTCTCAGATATTGTAATTAAGTTGGCTGCTGCAACTAGCTGCTTCATATTCTTTTGAACACCTTCCACATCGAAAAGTTTTGATTTTCTTTCAAGAAGCTCAATATAGCTTAATACACTTTTTTTATTGGCATCCGATAAAGTATCGAATTTAGTTAATTCAGTCTTTGTGATTTGTTTTTGTTTCTTTTCCATCTTATATTCCTATTTTTAATAAATAAGACATAGAGCTGATATGCCTATGAAAGATAACTACATATTTACATAATAAAAACATAATTATCCCTCATCTGCATATCAGAAGAAAAGGAAGTTTGAATAGGAAATCTTCAATATCTCCTATAACAAGGGGATAAAGATAAGTTTTAATAACTTTTATAGTTAAAAATATAATTGTAATAACAGTATACTGAAAATCCATATTTTTTTCAATAATCTGGAGGATCTTTTTCTTCTATATTATTAATTAATACTTTTTTACTTGTTATTGGTAAGAAGTACTTTAGAGGATTAGTGCTTCGTTCCTCAGCTCTAAGTACTATTACCTTTATAGAGCTAATTGCACCATGAATATTCTTTATAAAAAGTTTAACTATCTTTGAGTGGTTTTTTACAGTTCGAAGAGATAGGTTTGTAATGTTTGATATATTGGAATAAGTAAGTTTTTTCTTTTTGCGTAGTAGATGATCAATCGCTATTTTTATTTTAGATGATGTCTTAAGTCTTTTTATTAGAGCTGTTCTTTGTGCTGATTTTTTTTGTCGCCTTTTTACTTCTTCATCATAGCTTTCTCTATCTTGAAATTTAATTTTTTTAAATCTCATAGGTTTAGATGTTTTTTTTCTGAAGTTTCCTTTATTTTCTTCAATAAAATTATAAACAGACTTGAGAATATATTTTACTTTTATTGGCTTATCAAAACAGCTATTTATGTTATCAGCTCTTTTTTGTAGTTTTTCAAACAGGTTGTTATCAGTTGATATGGAGTATCCGTAAGACCTTAAAGCATTAAAGAGATCAATATGCCTACTCCCTGTACTTTCGTCTGTATAATACATCCTATTAACTTCTTTTGACTTATTAACTATAAAACCCCTGAAATCATCCAAGTCGTAAGCATCATCATTATATGTAACCCTAAACATCTCTTCGTTTAAAAAGTTCTTTGTTTGATGATTTTGATAAGCTATGTCGGCTCCTATTACAATTTTAATACTATCAACGATTGCCCTGTAATATTTAACTGCTTTTTTGTTTCTTTTGGACACCGGTGTATTGAGTAGCCATATTAGATGAGCCTTCTCATTATCTTTGTTTAGAGTTTGGATTGTTGGAACCGGCAGTCCTGCATGTAACCATTCTATTAAAGCTGATTCATCATCAATATCCATAATGATTGCATTAAAATGAGTGTCTGTATTTAGCTGGATTTGGACATAATTGTTTGGTTTTTTTTGAAGCTCTTCTATTGGAAGAATGTTAACAAATCCAAATTTATGATAAAGTCTTATTTTATTAAATCTTGCAAAAGTTTTATTAAGTTCATTTCTTTTTATCATTTTTATCTTTGTTTTGTTGATGTGTTAATAAAATAAAGATAAAATTACAACAACTATCTTTGCGGATAGATTCCCTTATGTATAAAATGTCATATCTTCTCTTGGTCGTTAGGATATGGCATTTTTCTATCGCTATTTCATTAATTTTTATCATTATTCCTCCTTTTTTATATTCAGTCAAACCATAGAAAAGCCAAAAGTAGGTTATTTAATACTTTGAAAGTAGGTTATTTAATACTTTTAGGTAGGTTATTTAATACTTTTAGGTAGGTTATTTAATACTTTGAAAGTAGGTTATTTAATACTTTTAGGTAGGTTATTTAATACTTTGAAAGTAGGTTATTTAATACTTTTAGGTAGGTTATTTAATACTTTTAGGTAGGTTATTTAATACTTTTTTGAATTTCCAATATGCTCGTGCTGTACGGACTATTTAAAGAATATTGATTTAAAAAATGATAGCAATTGTTCTGTGGAACTTTTTTTATGAAGAATTATGAATTAAAAAATTATGATATTTTCTTTTATACCTTAATTGCAAAACTTTTTACAAAAAAAATTCTTTCAAATTATTTTCATGTTGTTACTTTTCTACACAAAAAAATAATAAAAAAATAATAGAAACATAATAATACCAATTAGAGTCTATTTTTACTAATATTGATAAAAATATCATTTTAATTACATTTAATTTATAGGTTATTGAAAACTATTAAATAACCTACCTAAAAGTATTAAATAACTATTGAGTTTGGATTTTCTTATTGTTATTTTAATTGCGTTTTTATTTTTCCATTCTCTTTTGTATAATAGTGAAAGAAAAGCAAAGGAAATGAGTTTGAGCAATAAAAAAATACAAGATTTATATATCGACATTAATAATAAGAGCAATATTCGTCTTGTGGGAACAGAGTATCTTATGGAGAACACCAGAAACAGAAAAATTTCTCTCGGTGTTTTAAAGTATGCTCTTAGAGAGATGTCCCAGAAAACATATCCCAAGGAACTTGATAATGTGCCTGCCGAGAAATTTTATTTAACTGATGGATATGATGCATTCCTGGTTGCTAGAACTTCAAGAAATGAAGTTCGTGTGTATAATGCTTTAAAACATAAATATATTGATCCTTGCTCAAAAATAGAGATAATTAAAGTTCCTCAATCAAATCTTTTAATTGTTCCTTCGGAACACTTTGTATCACGATCAAAAGACAGGGCAGTTAACTTGGATATAATATCAGCTATTGATAAGCAATTGTCAACAAGCAAGATAGGACAACCCTATGTTGTGTCTGATGGTTTGTCTACAATTGTGGCTGTCAAGATTAACTATACAAGTATTCTTCTTCAGACATGCTACCTTAATGGACAGATTGATTGGGATGATTTTCTTGATAAAAAAATTAGTAATAACGACTAGGCAGGAGGCATAACTATGGAAACAAAAACAAAAACTCTTGATATAATCGAAAAGTTAAACAATTCCAGTATCACACGGAAAGAGGTCGAGTTTAATTTTTTTATGCCTGTGAGTAAATTAAGTGGGAATTCTCTTACATATAAAAATTTTGTTAAAAATAACAATTCAAGAACTGTTGAAACAGAATTTGGAACAATGGAGATAAGAAATAGGCTTCTTACTGAGAATCATCAATTGATTATTTCCGCCATTATTAAATGCGGAACAATTGCAGCTTTTAATGATGGCAGAATAGGTGCATTTTTTAAAGAGATAGATATTATAAATGAGCTCAATCTTGGGAAAAACAATTATGCTTTCTTGAGAGAAAATATAAAAAGAATAGGTGATGCACAATATTATATTACTGTTGGCGATTTGGTTAGAAAAGTGAGTATTTTTCAAGATCATGTAGCAAAAGTTAATGGTAAAAGAGGAGCTCATGCGGTTGTATTTGATCCAGAATATATCAATATATACAAAAGTGATTTTTCTGTAAATTATCAAAAGTTATTTTCAAAGATATCATCCATTCCATACCCTACTATTCCCTCTATTATTAAATATCTAATGCATAAAAATAGAACTTCAAAATCTGAAGAGTTTTCTCTGAGCGATGTTCTTAAAAAAATAGGGTTTCCTGTGGATAGCCCATCCTCACTTAAAGAAATTGTAAAAAATATGAAGAAGGCTAAAAAACTACTAAAAGATGATTATGGTATAGATTATGATGATGAGGAGAAGATGATAAGATATAGAAAACATAAGAATATAGAATTTAATGATCCTCTTGAATCTTCGCTCGTAAGTCTTGATAATTTTAAAAGCAGAACTTTTCAGTATGAAAAGTCATCACACATAATTAAAGATATTTATAAAAATGATGAAGATGGTAATTCTTGGACCATTGAAACAAACATAAAAAAGATTGAAATTAAGAATCAACTTGATGATCTGTTGTTTTTTCTGGATTTGACGACAGGGGATAAGGTTTTAGATTTGTTTTAGAAAAGATAGCACAATGGCTATCTTCGCTTTAGAATACATAAGAAACATATCCCATTGTAGTGTCAATTGCTGTGCTGTTTGTTCCAGTATAATCAATCGAATTAGGTTGGTATTTTACACCAACTCCAAGGCGTTTCCAAATTTTCCAGTTTATATCAGCCCGACCACTGGAGTCCACCTGTTCCGCCTGCACTATTGTATGTATATCCATATCCGACACCAGCACGAACAAACACAGGGATATCAAATTTTGCACCCAAAGTGTAACCAACTTTTAGTTCTCCTCCGGCAGATGTGAGTGCTGCTACTGTTGTTGTGCCACCGATACCATAAACATTTAATCCTGCACCAACACCAACACCTTCAGGAAGAAAGTCAAACACATGACCTACAAAGTCATAACTAATACCATATACTGCTTCATTTGATGCGAAAAGCTCACTAGAGCTTGCTGAACCATAACCGAGCGTAAATGTGCTCATGTCTGTAATTTTTGACTCCGCTGAAGCAGACATTGATAATGCTGCTACTGCTAGAGCTGATAAAATGATTTTTTTCATTGTTAACCTTTGTGTATTGTTTTTTTAATGAAAGTCAATATTATTTTATTATTTTATTATTATTATGGAATTTATATATAGCGGTAAAATTAATTAAAAAAAATATTAGATCTATTTGTGTGGCTTAGTATCACTTAATTTATAAATTTACTAAATACACTTGAAAAAGTATATCCCCAGTAGGTTACAAGTGGGATTATTATTATAACTATTGCGATCTCTAATCTATATTTTTTCATTTTTTTCCTTCTTGATTTTCAGTTATCCACTGATAAAATCAGCTCTCTAAGCTGTCCGTAAACTCGGATTAATGAGTTACGAGAAATGGAAATAATTAACGAGTAAACAGTAATGGCATATTACTTTATGCGCTTTGGTATGAATATGCACCAAATTCATCAACAATCACTAAACCACTTTTTGACATGAGTTTTCTATAATATTTTTTAGCACTTTTTCGACTTCTAAAATACTTTGAAAATTTTTCATCCATAGAATCAATATCGTGTTTCCTGATTGACATATAAAAGACTAAATTTAGCATCTTTCATACTTAAACCACTAACGACAAAGAGAGTAGTTCCTTGATTAATTGCTTTTTTCATTCAAGTTCCTTAATTTAATTTTAACTCAATGCGAGTCAGTAATAGTATATTCTTAAAATTATCATATTTCTTGACCTTTCCAGAATATGCTATTATAATCTATTATTAGAAAATATGCAAGGAAATACAAAGAAATATGAAAAAAGATTTACAACCATTTAGTAACATAGAAAAAGACTTACTTTTCTGGATAAAAGAGTACC
>Ga0256837_1001033_pt1 | contig 20247 bp, 25 predicted proteins | sample 4562384metaG_FD_185976 | JGI IMG/M metagenome (GOLD analysis project Ga0256837, IMG submission 185976) | Hydrothermal vent microbial communities from Guaymas Basin, Mexico - 4561-384 | ecosystem: Environmental > Aquatic > Marine > Hydrothermal vents | place: Mexico: Guaymas Basin | collected...
CCTCTTCATCTTTATATAAATTAAAGTTAAATTGATTTGCTATTTCTTTAAGAGGTTTTGTTAATTTTCCTGATTTAGGAAATGGAGGGAATTTTTTATTTGAGTTTTCTTCATATAATTTTTTAAGTTTATTATATTTACTTTTCATAATTTTAGGATATTTATATTCACGAGGATGTATTATGTTAGTGGGATTTTTTTCAAAATATTCTATGTAATCAGCAATATTTCTTAGAATATTTGATAATTTGTAGTTTTGTTTTATTTCTTTAGAAGAACGATTCCATTGATTTTCTATTTTACCTAGTAAAACATTTATATCAGAATGAATTACTCCTCTTATAAAACTTGTGTTAGTGTAAAATGATTTATGTTCTTTATGAACATGGTCTAATACTGCTTTATTTTCATCTAAATTTTCTTTAAGAATTAAACATTTATTATTTTGTTCTTTTAATAAAGATAGTCTTTTTTCTTTTATTTCAGATGATTTTAATTTTGATTTTTCTATTTTCATAAAAATATTCCTTTTATAAATATTTAATTTATTTACGGAAATGATTATGAAAATATTTTAATGTGTATTTTAATGTGTATTTTAATGTGTATTTTAATATGTATTTTAATGACATACTTTTATTATAAAATCAACTTTAAAATTTATTTCTAAAATCTATTTAATTGTTTTTTGTATTTTTTAATATAATCATCTATAATATCTTTTAAATTTACATTAATAAAGTCTCTTTCTACAGATTTTTCTAGTGATGTAAGTATTTGTTGAATTGCAAATTTATTATTTGATATTTCTTTTAATAAAGATTTAAGATCTTCTGTTCTAACAACTTTATATAAAAAATTGTTATATTTATTATATAATAATGTTATAAATTTTTTAATTAAATTATTATTTTCTGTTTCTAATAACCAATAAAATATTAATTTTGGTTCGGTATCTCTAATTTCTACTAATTGATCTATTAATTTTCTTCTTTTTGGTTTAGTTTCTTCTTCAACTTTACATAATTGTTGAGATAAAACATCAGATAGTCCTACTTTATTTGTTTCATTCATATTCATTCCTTTATTTGTATTTATATTTTTTAGAAAAAATTAGAAAAAGATTTAAGAAAAGAAATTCTTAAAAGATTTTTCTAGACTCAATGTTTTAATTTTTCTATCTATTTCATCATCCGATTCTTTGATTATTTTATTTTTATCTTCAGCATTCAAATTTATTAAATTAGAAGGGTCAAACACCCAATTATGATATTCTTTTCTTTGTAATTCTAATTCATTAATAGATTTTGATGAATTTATTATTTCATTTAATTTATTTTTTGCTTCTACATAATCTTTCATTTCAGAAAAAAATCCCATTTATTGTCCTTTTTGTATTATTTAATATATTGATTTTTATTAATAATATATTTTATTACGAATGTATGATTACTTTTTTAGATTTGTCTATTTTATAATTTACCTTAGAATTAAATTTTTCAAATTGTTCGACTGGCATTTTATTCATACCTAAATAAGTTTTATTGTTAATGTATCTTGATATTTTTTTAGTAGTTAAAAATTCTACTAATTTATACATATGTTTATTCATCTCTTTATGTAAATTTGTATTTTTAATTTTAGGTTTTTTTGTCAAAGATTTATCCAACCATTGTTTAGTTTTCTTATTCAAAACTACTGCATTTACACTATTTAATGCATATGCTAAAAAATATTTGAATGATGAATCTGATGAAAATATTTTAATAGGAGTTTTATCGTATAAAACTTCAAATTTTTCTTTATATTCTTTCTTGTATGGAATTTGAATAATTTCTGTATATTTTGGTCTTATTCTTTTTCCTGTTTTTTTGTCTTTGTGTATTTTGCCTTCCACTAAAAAATATAAATTACACATTGCTCTAAGTTTATTTCCGTCAGAAATTATTTCTTTAGACCAACCTAAATATTTTATTTGACCTATTTCTTTTTTTCTTTTGTTTATAGGTCTTTTGAACATTGTATTTTTAGTATTATTTTTTAATGTTCTTAAATCTATTTTTGAAGGTTTATATTTCATTCAATGTCCTTCTTTTTATCATATATTTCAATTTTCCATTTATAAAATTCTTCAATTATATGTATATCATCTTCAATATCAATAATATTTTTATTATTTGTTATTATTCCAATTTTAGTGTCATCAAAATCATAAATTATTTCTATTTTTGTATGCATTTTTTTATTGAAAAATTCTTTTATTTCATCTTCATTTGAATTTTGAAATAAATTGTATTTTTCATCTATATTTATATTTTTATTTATATTTTTATTCATATTTTTACCTTAAATATGTAGAATTATATTTATAATATTATCAGAATTCAATTATACAGCTAAAGGGTCTTTTACTATTTTTAATGAAACATCTTGTTCACCTCTAACATTTAACTTAAATGTAGTAATCATTAAGTATATTAAATTTTTTAGATGTCTTTTGGGAAATCCTTTTAATGCTCTAATTCTTAATTCTTTTTGTCTTCTATTTCTATTAAAATAAATTCTACATTTGTTTTTGAAATTAAGTGATACACTATCATCATCTACACGATAAATTGCTGGTAAATAAAATAATGTATCTCTTATTTTTTTTAATTTTTTAAGTAATTCAAATTGTTTTAATTCATCTTGATATTTTAAGAATTTTTTAAGCATTCTAACAACACTTTGTAAATTTGTTAATTTTACTTTTAATATATCAGATAATTTTAACCAACCTTTATGAATAAAAAATACAAATTCTTTTCCTTTAAATTTTAATATAAGACTATTTTGATAATCTTTTATATCATTTAATTTAATTGTAGAAAAGAATTTTTTAAGTGCTGTAATATAAATATTTTGTTTTACATTTTTCATATTTATTCCTCCTATTTATTTATATTTAATTATATCATGTTTTAATTCAAAGGTAAACTAAATTTATATATTTTTTATATTTAATTATACTATAATATTTATAAAAAGTAAACAAAAAATAAAATATTTTTGTAAACTTTTTGTAAATTTTCTATAAATTTTTTATTATATTTTTGAATTTTTATTTTTTTAATTTAAATTCATATATTATTTTTCTTAAAATATCATTATATTTTTTGAAATCTGATCTATTATATTCATCTTTTAATTCTTTTGGTGTTTTGTTTTCATCGTATTTTTCTAATTCTATTCCATATTCATTGGAATTAAATTTAATATCAAAACCTTTAAGAATTAAATAACCAGCATAACCAAAATTGGTAGTATTTATAATCATAATGTTCCTTTGTTTTTTATCTTAATATATTTCTGCTGAACTAATTGTATAATTTTTTGAATTTAGATAACTATCTATATTATAATATTTATTGAATTCAATATATTTTGTTCCAAATACATTTAATACATAATTTCCAATTCCAGGCACCTTAGATTTATAAATATATAATCCATTCACAGTAGGATATTTTAATTTATACACATCTTCACCTGAATCTAAATCTTCAAATAATGGTAAATCTAAATATAATATATTATCATCACTATCAATATTAACAATTTTATAAGAAAAATCTTTTATTATTATAATATCATTATTTGCAAAATCTTCGACATTTTCTACTTTTATACTCAAATCATCTTTAGATGCATCTTCAGATAAATCTGTAATTTTTGTTTTTATGTTTTCATACAATTCTACTGTAAATTCATTTTCTATAATTTCATCTTGATTTTTATTTATTAATAAAGAATCAAATATATCCGTTCCAAAAAATCTATCAATTTTAACAAATAATTGAAATTCTTTATCTACTTCTGTCCTAATTCCATCTAATGCAACATACATATTTATAACCTTTTTAATTTTTTATTATAATATATTTTAATACAAATTTTAATACAAATTTTAATACAAATTTTAATACAAATTTTAATACAATTTATTTACAACATTATATTTAATATTTAATTTATAATGAAATTCTTTTCTATATTTATATTGTTTATTATAAATGATAATAGATAAAATAATAGGATTATTACTTTTTGTAATAGGGAAATTTATAGAAACATCAGCTGGAATTATAAATGATATATATCCTTCTGATGTTTTTTTTATTTGTGAATCTTTTTCATTCATTGAATATAATAATTTCTCATCTCCATATTTAATATCTTTTAATAATTTTAATCCAATTTTAATATTAAATTTTTCTAAATTGTATGGTTTATCATTGATATCTAATAAATGTGTTACTATAGGTATTGTATCACCTCTTGATAAAGTTAAATTATCTAATATATTTAAGTCTGATATTTTTATTGCCATTTTAATATCCTAATGGGATTAAACCAGGCATATCAAAAGGATCAAAATTTGGATTATTATTTGTTTTTATATCTGCATCTGAAGTAATTTTTAATTTTTTTATTCTTTCATCTATTGTTTTTAATAAATTATTTTGTTCTGTATAGAAAATATGTTCTGCTTCATCATCAAGATTGTTGAAATCTACTTCATATCCTTTTAATAATAATACTTTATATATAATTTCAGATACACTTAATAAACTTACAAATTTATTATAAATATCTTCATCTATATCTAATTTTTCAATTATTTCAATTACAAACATTATAATCCTTTATTTTTTTAATCTCAAACCTTTTGTTACCCATACTCTTATCGTTCCCCAAAATAATTTATTATTGTAAGAATATTTATTAGTGAATTTTGTCTTTATTTCTTCTTCATTATCTTCTAAATTAAAATCTACTTTCACTTTATTTGTATTAAACATTTGTTTCAACATAAATATTTTATTTCTATTTAATTTTGTATTTTTTAATTTAATTTCTAAATATGAATTTGGTTTTGAATCTTTATATGAAGGAATACTAAAAAAATATTCTTTACCTTCCAAATTATCTTTTGTTAATCCAAAAAAATATAACCAACCAATATAATAATTTATTTCATATTTAGATTTTAATATATCTAATACATCTTCAATTTCTTTTATATCTTTTTCTATACTATATGATCTAAAATCAGGATATATAAATTCTTTAATATCTTTTTTATTACTTTCTAATAAATCAAACAATTCAATTTTTTTCATATCTTCTAAAAGATAATTGTTCCAATTTGCTAATTTATTTAATGATAAATCGGAAATTTTAATCTTTTCCATTTTTCATCCTTTTAATTATTTAATTTTTTTAATTTCTTCTTAATATCTTTACCATTTTTTAGTATCTTAAATACTTTTTTAGAAAAATCACTTTCTGGTAAAGTTATATTAATTGCTTTAGTATTATCTGTTATTTCTAAAGTCTTTTGATTGTTTTTATATGTTGTTGTTATTAAATTTTCTTTAATCATATCATCAATATCTATATTTTTTTCATACACAAAATAATTCGTAATAATATCAGAATAATTATATTGCAAATAAAATTCTTCTTTTTTCATAAATTCTAACAATTCATCGTCTATATGATAGAAATAATGATGTTCCATTAAATACATTTTCTTTTTACCATATATTTCTTCAAATTTTTTAATAGAATTTAATTGAATTTCATCAAACCAACCTCTACCATTATAAACTAATTCTTTATTTTTTATTTTATATTCTTTATTAAAATCATCTTTATTCAATTTTTCAAATGGAATTACATCTGTATGTATGTGTAACATATCACATTTTCCATATATTTGTTTCAGATATTTTCCTGCTTCTATTACTTGATAATATATAATAGCATATTTAGGTAATTTTATCTTTTGTTTTTCAAGACTTTCTTGTAAATGTGTATTTATAATTCTAAAACTAATATCTTTATATTTTGGTGGTAATTGTTTTTTCAAGTTTAATAAAATATTATTTAACTCATTAATTTCATTTTGATTATAATCCCCTATTACATAACAATCTTCTAAATCATTTACATTTTTATAATAATTTAATAATACTAATTTTAATAACTCTATATCTTTATTTGATTGTTTTTTGAAACTTAATACTAATTGCATGTTGAAAACCTTTATATCTTTTTATATTTATTTAATTTTTAATTAAAATCAAAAAGGAAATTAATCCTTTTTTGATTATCTTATTTTTTTGATTAAATTAATTACGATGCTTTAATGTATTCTACAATAATGTTACCATCTGGTTCTTCAGAAAATTCAACTTTACCGTTTGCATAATCAACAGCATAATCGTTGCTGATATTACCTTTAGAATCTTTAGTACCACTTCTTAATCTAACACCTGATACATATACATGTACCGGAGTATCTTCAGTGATTGCTTCTCCAGTTTCCCATCTGTTACCTTGTGAATCAGATACATAGTTAGAACTTGAAGTATCACCTTCTTGAACTTTATATGCTGTACCATTATTAACTTTATCATCTAACGCTCTTAATGCATCTTCAACATTATTTTGAGATTCGATTGCATCTCCAACTAATTTATAAGTTTTTGCTTCTAAAGTTTGAGCAGTTGTTAAATCTACAACTTCAACTTCTGCACCTTCATTTCCTAATTTCCATTTAGAAGCAGCATTAGCATCATATATTAAAGAACCTTTGTTACCATTAGAATCAGCATTATCAACAGTTAATCCTGAACCAGTCATACTATCTGTATTACCACCTTTATTAACTGTAATGTTTTTGTCTTCTACTTCCATAACTGAAGTATTAGCAATTATTCGATTTCCATCAACTTGTAAATCGCCAGAAATTACAACATTTCCACCAAATGAACCGTCTCCAGTTACATCTAATTTTCCACTTACTGTAGCATCATTACCAACACTTAATTTAGCATCTAAAGTTGCATCACCAACGATATGTGCTGTACTTTTTAATTCTGCAGCATCTTTTGCTGTTAATTTATTGAAATTATAGTTACCATTACTATCAACTTTACTTGGTGTAACTGCTTTATCTGCAATTACTCTTTCAATTACTGCATTATCATCTAATAAAGATTCTATTATTGATTTTTCTAATAATCTTTTTTGTCCATTAATTCTTGTTACTGCCATTTTATACCTTTTATAAAATTTTTTTGATAACTATAATTAGTAGTAACTAATTTTATATTATTTAATTTTTTGAAATTAAAGTAAAAACAAAATTCTAAAAATTATTTATGAAATTGAAATTTTATCTCTTTTTAAATAAATTATTTTAATGTATGTTATATCATCCTTAAATCCAATTTCATCTATAATATTTTTATTAAAAACTATTTCATCTATATTTATTTCATAATCATCATTTTCAATTTCAGCAATTTCTTCTATTATTGTTTCATTTCCATCAGAATCTTGATTTCTATAATATAATTTTATATATACATTTGAATCTTTAACTACTTTATTATTTAATATTGAATAATATTCATCTTCTTCATCATCATAATAAATTTTAGTATCTTCTTGTATTAAATTATAATTATATATATTATCAAGAAGAAAATTTACTTTATAAGAAATTGTATCCAAATCAGATGAATTTTCAGATCCAACATAAATTTGTAATTTATTTAAAGTTTCTATAATTTTATTTATTTTATCTAAAATTAAAGAAAACACTTTATTGAAAACATTCATAATTTATAACCTTATTTATCTAATACAATATATTTTTGCATAAAAGTAGTACAAGTAGGTTTTATATCATCTTTATCTTTTAAGTTTGTATCAGATTTTAATACATCATCTTCATCTGCTTTTAATCTTTCTTCTGCTCGGATAAAACCTTCAGAAATTCTATCCCAGTCTATTGTTTTTCTTTTAGACATTTTATTTCTCCTTATTCAGAGAAAAAAGCACTTAATAATGGATAAATTCCTGATTTATCTTCATCTAATGAAATTGTATATTTAAGATCTTCTTTGTTTTCTGCTGTTCTAAGTTTATATTCATATTGTGCATAAATAGATTTTACTATTTGCATCCACCCTTGTCTGATAGATGCTTTACCTATTTGTTCCCAAGCAATTTGTTCATATACTTCTTGACCTCTCCATTCATATAAATGGTCATCATCTAATGGTGCTATATCATTTAATACATTTTCAAATGTTTTTGTTCCATCCATCACATCAGATACACTTGAATAAATAAGTTGATTTATTTCATCTACATTTCTATTAGCATAATTTACTAACCAAGATGTCCAAAAATTCATATCTGCTTGGTCACTAAATTGTTTCCATTCTGGGTATTGCTTAACAATAAAATTGTAAGTTTCTTTAGCAAAATGGTCTATTACTTTATTTTTAAGAATATTCATTTTTCTTTTCCTTTAATATAAATTTGTCTTATATTTTAATATATAACAATTATGATAACAATATTTTTTATTTATTTTATATTATTTAATTTTTTCAAATGATCAAATTATATAATGTTTAATTTATATAAAAGTTTATATAAAAATTTATATAAAATTAATTTCAATATTATTTAAATCTTCTATAGATTCTGCTTCTAAAATTTGTTTCTTATAATTCCATTTTTGTTGCATAATTTCAAGACCTCTAATTTTTATAGATTTTATAATAGTATCATAATAACCATTTATATCACTACTAATATCGATTGTATTATCGTCAACATCTATTATAAAATCAATTTGTAAATCTTTTCCTACTTGAAAATTTTGTAAATCTTTATATCCAGCATCAACATAAAATTCTTTATTATCATATTTAATTTTTGCTCTAGGTCTTTCAGAAAATAAATTAAAATCTTCACTTAAATCATCTAAATATCTTATTTTTAATTCTTCTAATGTCATATTGTCTCCTTATAAAGTTGTATCATAATTATATATTTCGTATTTATACAATTCAAAATCACCACAATAATTTGAATTATTAAACCAACCATTTATTCTAATATCTTTTTCGATAAAAAGATTTTGTACACGATGATAATTTATAATAATGTTTTTATCATTTACTAACAATTTAAATTTCTTAAAATTATCTCTATAATAAACAAAGGTTATATCAGCATTATTTATACTTACTTTATTTGATATTCTTATAATAGAATAATTACTTCTTTTTTTGTATAACAAATAAAAATATCCATAACGATACAATAGAGCAAAATAATTTGAACCAACCAAAATAAATGAATTATTAATCTTTTTAATTTTTATTTTAAATGTTAATATATCAGGTAAAAATCCCATAAATGATATATCTACTGTATTATAATTAACTTTTAATTTACCTATATATTCTTCTACATCTTTTCTTAAAGTAAAATTCGATAAACCTATTTCTTCTTGAACAAATGGTTCAAAACTTAAATTAAAAATTTTATTTTCACCATTTTTTAATTGTTTATTATATTCTATAGATAAATCTTTTAATGTAATAATATTATTTTGTGTTATATAGTTTGTTATATTATTTATTATTTTATTATCAATTTCTTCTTCATTTATAAAATTTTTATTTATATTTTTCTTTGAAGGAATAAATGTTTTCATAACTATTCCTTAATTATTCTATACAAATCATTAGGAGATAATCTCGAAGGTTCATATATTTCTAATTTATCATATTTATTGCATTTTAAGAAATTAGCACACCATTCAGAACAAATCCATTTATTTGTTCTATCTCTCAAAGGAATTATAAAACCAAATATTGCAAACCAATCATATTTATCATTTTTAGTCTTTTCATAAAATCTTTCTATATCATTTATTGTTAAATGAGATAAATCAATTTCTACAAAATCCCAAACATCTTTTCTATCTAATTGATTTCCTATGTCTCTTTTTACTACTCCACCCGCTCTACCCGATGAAGTATATCTTTTACCATTTTCTGATACAAATATTTCTACATGTGAATAAGGACCTTTAGTCCATATTCTTATCAATTTATCCTCAATTTTCCCACGATTTGCTTTATAAAATGCAATTATTATTTTCACTTTTATTTCCTTTTTAAGAAGTTTGTAAATTTTATACATTATATTTAACTTCATATTTTATTTTATTTTCAAAAACTTTTTTATAACATCATGTTAAAAATACAAAGAAAGAAAGGATTATAAAATAATCCATTCATCTTTATATATTAATTTAATTTTATAAGAATTAACATCAATATGAAGGTCTTCACCACCTACACTTGATACAATTATATTATTTGTATGTGCATTTCCAGTAATATCTTTTATTTCAATCTTATCAAAATCATTTGCACTTGGTAAATCTATAGTTATTTCTTTATCAGAAGTATCAACTAAAATTAATTCTCCAACATTTGCACTATAATCATCATCTACATTAACTGTATTTAATACTGCTATTTTTTTAATTTTACTATAAGATGAATTTATAGCACCTACAAGATTTGTATTATTAAGAGAAGAATCAATATTAGATAAATTACCTTCAACTCCTACTGCTCTATTAATTTCATTTGTTATTTTATTATTTAAATTATTGTTAACATTATCTAAATCAATTTTATCAATAATTTTAACGAATGTTGCATTTCCATCACTATCTATTGAAGTAATTTTATAACTTTGAGTTGGTGTTTTAATTATTTGACCTATATATTTTTGAGGAATAGAAATTGAATTTATATCTTCTGTATCTATTATAAATGGTTTTGCTATTATTTTACTTAAAATCATATTTTATCCTTTAATTACTTGATAATGACCAATTATTTTTAACAAAATCATATGTTAAAATAACACTAAAATTATTAACATCGATTATTAAATCATCATCAATTCCATTTATTTTTGCACCTTGTCTTTGTATTTTTATAGGTCTATTTTGTGCATTGTTTCCACCATCCACTATTTTAATTATTGCTCCATTAGAAGGTTTATTAGGTAATGTTAAAGTCATAGCAACTTCACCATCATCAACTATATCTCCTTGAGTTAAACATACTACTAAATCCATTTCTTTCATTAAAGTAGATGAAATAACTCTTCTTATTTTATATTGACTTAAAATTGATGAAGTCGTCCATACAATAATCTCTATTTTATCTCCATCATTTAATTCAGTATTAAAATCTAATCCTGTTAAATCATCTTTTAATTTATAATCATCTTCTTCTTTTTTCTTTACACCATTTACATAAACATCAGTGTATTTTTCTGAAACAGATACAATGAATTCAGTTTGATTATCATCAGCAACAAATTCTGTTTTTTGATAAACTGAACTTCTATTTGTAACATCTGGTATATGCCATTTTTGCCATTTAGAAGTATCAGTTAATTTATTATCTTTGTTATCGTCAACCAATGATATATATTGATTTATATTATCTTTTGCATCAGTAACAATATCATATTTTTTATATGAAACATCACTATCATAAATAGCAGGTTTCATTATAAATGCTAAAATATTATTTTGTATTACTTCTGTTCTATCTCTTAATGAAAGAATATCTTTTTTTAATTGATTAGGATACTCATTCAAATTATCTGATGTTAATTTACCTTGATAAGGAAAAGGTGTAAAATCATCATTTTCGTATGGTAAAATTATTTTTTCCATATTATACCTTATAAAATATAATAGATAACATCTATAATCGTTGGTATAATTATAGTATATAAAAAATCATAAATATCACAAGTATGGTTTTTATTAAAATAATCATATATTTCTTTAGAAATTGCAATAAAATAAATTATTATCAATGATATTATATTATTAAAAAACAATAAAAGTATCAAAAATATTATTGTTCCATAAAAACTATGAGTTATTTTATCTTCTTGTAATATTATTTTTGTATTAAAATTTTTGCTAACAACTTTATTTATTATAAAAAATAAAACTTTTCTATAATTGATTACAATTATATTATTATTTAATATAAATAAAATGTGTTCAATTATCTTTATAATTTCCTTTGTAAAATATTTATATGTTTTTTTCATTTAATTTCCTATAAAAATTAAGAAAGAACCTTAAAAAGTTTCTTTCGAAAATAAATTTTTATTTAAAATATTTACTAAATAATTCTTGAAGTTTTTCTGGAGTTGTTTCTGCTCCTAATTTTTTTGCTTGTTTTGCGATTTCAATAGCTGATGTGAAATCTTCATCATATTTAGATTTTACTGCAACTCTAAATGCTTCGATTAGAGAAATATAATTATCAATTTTTAAGTTGTATTGATCTGCTAAATCAAGAATTAATTTGATTAAAGTATCAATGTCTACACCAACTAATTTTGCTTCTATTTGAAGTCTTGCTTTCGCATCAACATCACCATCTTTTGCTTTTTGCGCTAAGTCAGCTTTAATTTTATATCTTTGAATTTGTTTTTCAGATATTTGATTAACATCAGCAATCATTGCTTCTGCTTTTTCGTGAGTTTCATCCGCTAATCTTGTAATCATTTCAATAAAATAAGGTTTAGCAATTTCTTTAATTTCTTCTTCAGTAATATCTAATGTTTTAATAAATTCTTCTAATTTTTTAGATTCAAAAAATTCATAAGTTGGTCTTATTTGTAATTCTTCTTTTTCTAACTTTTCTTTTTGTTTATCTGTTAATTCAGGTAATACAGGTTCTAATTTTACATTACCTAAAGAATCAATAACTTCTTTTTCTTCTGAATATTCAATATATTCTATTTGAATTTCTCTCGTTAATGTATTACCAAATCTATCATATTCTTCAATTTTTGTATCAGGATATAATTCTTGATATTGTTCTTTTAATGATTTGATTTCTTTGTCTTCTGAACCTTTGATGAATTCTTGAACTTTTTGTCCTTCTAAATATGACTTAGTAAAATCTAATAATGCATTTAATGATTTTTTTTCTGTTATTAGTTTTAAGTCTTCTAATGTTTTATACATTTTATTTATCCTTTTATGAAAGTTTTTTAATAACTTTTGATAATTTTATTATTATTTAATATTTTACTTTTAATATTATATAAATTTACATAAAGAAAAGGATTAAATCCTTATTCTTCACTGTAAAAATATGGCAATGAAACTCTTTTTTGTCCATATAATACTTTATTACCATTAGTATCAGTAGTTGTTGAAACTTTATTAGTTATTTGGAATTTGTCGTCATCACCCCAAGTTTTTGTTTCTTCATCATATTTGAGTTCTTTGAATACATATTGTAAAAATAATCTATTATTTTTTTGTGTTAAAAATGTGAATTGTTTTATTTGCGGCATATGTGTCGAATTACTAAAATCGAATGTGTCATTTTCAGCAATCATTGTTTTATATGAACCCAAATTTCCGTATTCGTTTGTTGTAAATGAAAAATTTCTACCACAAACATTAACACCCATACCATTATTTGTTGGTATTTTGTTTATTAAATTACTTGTAATAAATACACCTTCATTTATATCACTACTATAACCTTTTTCGGCCATTCTCGACACATCTAAGACTTTACTATTATTTGCTAACTCCATAAAATTAGCTTTAGCTTTATATATAACTATCACTTTCATTAAGTCCAACATTTCTTGTTCTGAAGAGTAACCTAAATGTTTTGCATAAGAATCATTTAATACTATATTGTGTGTGTTTTTTATATTAACATTACCTCCACAAGGGTTTACAATCGCGTCATCGTGATCCCAGTTAGGACACGAACCACCAACATCGTTATTATGCCATTTTTCATAAGTACCGTCTTTTTTCATTACAAAAAATGTTCTAAATCCTGTTATTTTTTTACTAGCTTTAAATCTTAAATAAGGATTATCACTATAACATCCAGTATAAGTAGTTTCAACATCAATAGGTAACAAACTTTCACCATTTTCTCCAACTATAAGCGGTGTTCCAGCAAATCCTTTATTTACCCATAGTTCAGGATATCCACCAATACTTAAATCATCACCTAAATCTAACCATTTTTCGTCATCTGAAAAATCAATATGTCCACCATTATCATTAGCATCACCATCGTTTGAGTTTGTATGAACTCCAGTTATTTCCTTTCCAAGATATCTATATAAATGTCCTTCTTTACCCTTATTATTATCAGAATCTTCACATTTAATATACATATTTTTATGAATATCAATAGTTTCATCTGTATCTGTTACAGTATATTCAATTCTGTCAGATAGTTTTCTTGGGTCTCCTATGATATCTGTTTGGATATATGTGTTGTTACATACTGGATATGGGAAATGGTAATTATAATTATGAGTACCAGAAATAAAATTAGCATCATAATATAAAACTATAATATCACCTACATTGGTTTGATTAGCTGAATGTCCATTATCAAAATTTATATAATTAAAATAATTATTCTCTGATTCACTAGTATGTGATGAACTTCCACGAATTTCTATTAGATAATCCGAGTTATATCTTATACCAGAAGTTAAATTAAATGCTTTTAAAAGTTTTCCTTTTGCTAAAGTATCATCAGTATCTTTGAAACGAATGTCACAATTAGACCCAATACTTTTATCGACAACTTTAACTATTTTAATTCGTCCATTTAATTGATACTCTTTACCTCTTCTTTCACCAGTAATATCTTTAAGTTTCTCAATATTATGAATTTCTTCTAAAGGTTTCTTATGTGCTGACATTCTTAAATCTTCTACATCCATTTCATTGATTTCATCAGCAAATCTACCTGCTGGATGAGCAGTTAAACCACATTCAATTGTTCCAATTCTAAAATAAGTATCATCAGCATTTGCTAAATTACTTATACTATCATCTTTAATCATTGATATATGTTCAGGATCAAACATTGCTTCCAAATCTAACTGATTATCATCATTTACAGGGTAATCAGATGTTCCTAATTCGTACCATTCAATAATTGCTGAATTATCTCCATTTTTATAATAGTATTTTCCTGTTCCCATAGGGTTGAATGTTGGGTGATAAATACCATCATTAGGTCTTTGCACCAATGCTATTGGTAATGCTAAATTATTTATGTTATAATTTTTAAATCCGTGCCATAATCCATTTTTATCATAATGAAAATTGTAAAGGTCTGAACCAAAATAAATGTACTTATCACCGACACCACCTGCACTATACATAAATTCTGAAGAAATTTCAGTTTTACCACCTTTTATCATTAACCCTGCTAAGTCATTATCATAACCTATTCTACTACCATAAGTAGCCACATTGTGCCATTTATTACCAAGACCTTTAACAACTCTAATTCTGTATCTAACTTGAATGAATTCTCCATCTTTACTTAAATATACATTGTTTTCAGGATTACTTACAAATTTAATTCTATCTTCAATAGATAAATCAGACCATTTGTAACCTTTACCTACTAATTCTCCAGCATTTTGCCAATTACCAAATAGTGAATAAGTGTCTGCTCCATCAAAATTACCATCAGCAATTCCTGAAAGACCTTTAATATTACCACCTCTATATTGTGTATTCCCGTAAGGATAAACAATATCTTTTTCTGTTACTTTTTCTTCCCAAGTTTCTAAGAATACTAAATCTTGTCTTGATACTGAGTCTCTAGCTTCAAATTTATCAGCATTTTCATAAATGTCTATATCTTTATCTACATCTTGAATAGCAACGATAGGTTGCTCCTCTACTTGATAAACCTGTAAATCTCTAATATAACAATAATCATCAGTTGATATATCGCTTCCAAAATTTGGATGAAAACCAAATAAATATTCCGCAACTCCACACTGATTATTAATGATTTCAAATTCATACCAGCCATTATCATCAACCATATCTGGATGTATATCGATATTTCCATTATCACAACCCCAATAATCAAAATTTATATAATCGGCCGTACCAAAATCTAATTTAACTCTAATTTTAATTTTAATATCTTTAGGTATATTTTTTTTAGTTATTGTTTTATACATTACATTTACAGATTCGTAATCAGTATTAGTAACTTCAATTTTTACACCTTCATCGGCATCACTACATCTTTCACCATCCCAATCATCTTCAGTCATACTTGGTATTAAATTTCTATCTAAATCTTTTAAAATAGCAAAATCACCTTGTTTCATATTCTCATTTAGTGAAGTACTATCTTTAATTGTAAATAATGATGTTGTTGGTTTTGGTAATGAAATTTGTCCAAAATAATCAAAATTATGAATTTTTAATAACACACCATTTATATTAAATACTGGATTTTCATAATTTGGAGTTGTTATATCTCCTAAATATAACTTACTTCCTTGATTATTACTTCCACCAAAATACACATCTTGTCTTTTCCAAACTGCTAAACCACCACTATTTATATAATCTAATCTACTATATTTTTTAGTTACTTCTACAAACCCACTACCAGCATACTTCTTTCTATTTGCTTTTTGTCTTGCTTTGAATTCTGTTTCACTTGTAGTATATTGTTTTAATAAATTTTCAACTGTTTCAGAAATGTATTTTCCTTTTGCAGCATCATATTTATAAATTCTACCATTTTTATCTTGAATTAGTTTTCCATCATAATCTGTTCCTGTTGAATAATTTTCTGGAATTAATTCAACATTTATTTTTTGAATTATGTTTTTTAATCCACTTAAATATGCCATATTTTATATCCTTTTTAATTTACTTTTTACATAAATATTTAATTTTTTTAATTTTAATATTTATAAATTATAATTCAAATTTTATATTTTAAGTCTTGAATTGACAACTAAAAAACTAAAAATATTTAATTTTATTTATTTAGAATTACCCATTGACCTTTATCTGAATTATATGTAAATTCAACTAAAAAATCATCAGCATCTAAATTTATATCATTATGTCCTTCAATTTTTTTACCATTTCCATTAATATGAACAGGATTATTGCTTGCATTCGCATCATAATCTCCAATTTTAACTAAATCCATATCAGCAGGATTACTTGGTAATTTAACAGTATAATCATCTGTATCATCTGAACTTCTTGTTAAAATATAAGTATTTGCTGTTGCTGTATAATTACTATCTACTACAGTAGTTGCTAAATCAGTATCACCTTTATTTGTAGTTTCTATCCAATTAGGGTCATCAGCATCAGTAGAAGTTTGTGAATAAACTCTATTGTTTTCATAATCAACCCAAATTTGTCCTATATGATAACCTTTGTCATCATTTGTTGGTGCTCTATCGAAAACTGCTGGAGCAGGGTCAACACCTAACCATTCTTTCCAATAATCTGAATCACTTGATGGTTCATTATCTTTATTATTTCCGTCTGAATCTAATTTTATAGATAACCATTTTTTATCATCTTTAAGAACAACGATACCTTTTGGATAATTTTCTGAATCACTCCAATCAGTATTTTCTAAACCTGTAATAGAATTAACAGTTTGAATATCCAATTCTAATCTATGTTTAACTTTTTCAACATTTTTTTCTATTTGTTTTGGTGCTCTATTAGTAACATCTGCCGCAACCGGTTCTACTAAATCCGGGTCTGTTCCTTCATATATCCATTTTGGTTTTTTATAAGGTAATTTAATTACTTCTGCCATTTTATTCCTTTATTTTTTATTGGTATATTTTATTTTTATACTTATTTAATTTTTTATATAAAAAATATATTATAATATAAAAGTCCAATAAATTGTAATTTCAGTTTCATTATCTTTAATAATAGGTTTAATTTTTCTATTCCAAATATTTCCATCTTCATCAGCAAGTGAATATTCACACCATAATTTTCTTTCATAATCGTCATTGTCTTTATCATTTGCCTCATCTTCATTGATGACAAATTTATACTTTATTGCTGGTCTATCATCATAAGTAATTGCTTTTCTACTTGAATAATCTTTATCAAAAAATTTATTTTCTAATTCAGTATCACCATAACTTGGATCACCTAAATCTGAAATATCATCTCCTAAATCTTTGTTCATATCACCTATTTGTAATTTAGTAATAGTTTTACCATCTTCGACTATTAAATCTCTCATTAATTTTCTTGCTTGAGCAACAACTAAATTTGATTCATCAATTAACTTAACTTCACCTGTTCTAACATTTCTAGCATATGCTTGAAACATACCTTTGAAGTCAGTTTTAGAAGTATCTTTGAAATTTGCCATTTGTATTTCCTTTTTTATATTTATTTAATATAAAGAAAGACAATTATATTGTCTTTTCTAAAATATAGTTATCATCACTATCATAATAAACATCTAAATTACCATAATATATATCAATAGAATTATTTTTAGAATAAAACATTTGATTTTTATTATATATTTTATTATAAGTTTTCTTAATATTTGTTTCTGTGTTATCAATATTATTTAATTTATAAAAAATACTATTTTTATTATATTTTATTTTTGAATTATAAATACCAATTTCATAATCATTTAATTTATTAATAATATTAATTTTATTATTAACATCTATATTATAATTGTATTCTTCTTTATAACTTTCATCATATTTGAAAACATCTTTATTTGGTTTTGAATAACTATATTCTTTTGAAAATTTATTTTTTCCATTGTAAAATATATTATTAATTTCAATTAAATTTTTAGATATTTCTAAATTATTTTTATCTTTAATTGAATCGTTATAAATTTTCTTTCCATTATATTTTATATTTGAATTATAAGTAAATGTATAATTATCTTTATGAGAAATTTGATTACATCTTTTATCTATTTCTTCATCAGTTATAATTGCTTTATTGTATCTATAATTTAATCCATTTATTTTTTTATTATAATCTCTTGATATTAATTTATTTTTACCATAATAAAATTTATTTTTTCTTCTATACATTAAACAAGATGTTAATTTAATTTCTTCGTTAAAATCATCTTTTTTAGAATCAATATAAATTTTATCTCCATTATATTTTATATTTGAATTATAAGTAAATGTATAATTATCTTTATAATTTTTATTTATTTCAAATTTATCTTTTATATTAAATTCTTCATTGTATATTTCTATAAAAGAATTAGATATTTTCATTAAATCTTTTTCATTTATATTATAGTTATATAATGATTTATATTTTTCATCAATAGGTATAAATTTATTATATGTATAGTAATCTTTATATATTTTTAATCTAAAATGTATAATATCATTTTCTATATTATTTTCTATCCATTCAGACAAATCGATTTTTTCATTATTAAAATAAAAATAATAAGATGTTTCACTTGTTACTTTTCTTATACTAATTAAATCATTTTCATCGTTAAATTTATTATTAAAATAATTATTCTTACCATATTTTATTTGTCCATCATAATTATAATGGTTATAATCTTTATATGAAGTATTAATTTCATTTTTAATATAATTTTGTTTAGTGTTATAAGATACATTATTATTATATTTTATATTTGAATTATATAATATTTCTTTTGTTATAAATTTACTTTCATCTTTGAATGAACTTTTATTCCATCTTCCTTTTGACGTGAAATTATCTTCTTGATTATCCCATTCATAAGTAAAATAATTGTGTCTATATGTAACATTTAATTCTTTTCCGTTTTTAAGAATTTTATTTTTTCCATATTTGAATTGATTATTATAACTTAATTTATAGTTATTTAATTTATATTTTTCATTAAAATCATCATCTTCATCTGGTAAATAATAATTATCTTTTGAATATTTGAAACTTTTAGATGCTTTGCTATATTTCATATTATAGAAATCTTTGAAATTATTATTTGATTTGAAAAAATCATTTTCATCTACTTCATCATTATATTCATCTATAATATTATAACTTAATGTAAATAAATTACTTTCTATTTTTTTAATAGAATAAACAAAATTATTTCCATATTTTACATTTTCATTATACTTTATATCATATTTATCTATTATTTTATTTTTAATTTCATTTTCAATAATTGATTTTGGATTATCAACATAAACTTCATTGCTTATATAATTAAAACTTCCATAATATTTATATAATGTATCTGTAAAATTAAATTTGTCCCATAATAAGTCTTTTTCTTTTATAATTTTATTTCTATAAACATCTTCTTTATCATCCAATAATTTATCAGGTTTTAACCAATATGTTACACCTTTATATCCATATTTTGGATGTAAAACAACTTTATCATATTTTTCTATAATAGAATTATAATACTTTGCTCTCGTATTTGGATTATAAGTTAAAGTGATATTTCTTTTTAT
>Ga0256837_1001034_pt1 | contig 20222 bp, 22 predicted proteins | sample 4562384metaG_FD_185976 | JGI IMG/M metagenome (GOLD analysis project Ga0256837, IMG submission 185976) | Hydrothermal vent microbial communities from Guaymas Basin, Mexico - 4561-384 | ecosystem: Environmental > Aquatic > Marine > Hydrothermal vents | place: Mexico: Guaymas Basin | collected...
AAAAGAAAATGGTGATCACTATTGGACTCGAACCAACGACTTCTTCCATGTCAAGGAAGTACTCTACCAACTGAGTTAAGCGATCATTTGTGTTTGTAGGGTGAAATTATACCCTACAAAACTTAAAAGTTTCTAAACTTCTTAATCTTTGCAGACCCATGCACTCTCTTTGCAGAGTCTATCGAGGTGGTGACTCGCTTCGCTCTTGCCTGCATCGAGGGCTTTTTTGAGGTTTTCGTAGGCTTTCATCTTGTCTTGAATGATCTGCTGACTCCACGCATACATCCGTCCGACATTGACCTGAGCGTCCGCATTGCCCATCTGTGCGGAGGTCTTGAAGAGTTCAAACGCCTTGGGCTGATCCTCAGCAACCCCTTTGCCCTCCATATAGAGTACGGCGAGGTTGTTATAGGCTTCAGGGAGGTCATTGGCGATGGCTTTTTCATACCAGAACTTCGCCTTTTTGTAGGCGTTGGGGTCTTTGGCTCCCGCCTCATGGTAGAGTTTAGCAAGGTTGTACTGTGAGAGGGCGTGGTTTTGGTTGGCGGCTTTTTCATACCACTTCATCGCTTGGGTGGTGCTAGGGGCATCCCCCTCCCCTTTGCTATACATCATCGCAAGGTTGTACTGTGCTTTGAGATCACCCTCTTTTGCCAATGCTTCAAACGCTTGCATCGCAGGAGCAAACTCCCCTTGCTTGTAGTACACCACCGCATCCTCAAACCCACCCGCACACAAGAGTGCCACGGAGGTGACCATTGAGAGTATTACTTTTTTCATCTATCTTCCTTTTGTGCTATATCAGCGTCTCTGCGATAAAGGTCTTGGTCACTTGACCACCAAAACGGTAGACCCCATCCTCGTAACTCACATAGAGTTCATCTCCACTACGGGGGTGGACTTTGACTTGGGTTGGGGCAAGCTCCTCTAGGTAGTTGCGTATAAAGCACGCCACCATCCCTGTCCCACATGCGAGTGTCTCATCTTCAACTCCTCGCTCATAGGTACGCACCCACATCGTATCACCCTCTAGGTGGCAGATATTGACATTGGCGTTGTACTTCTCTCTAAGTCTGCGGGCTTGGGCAAGATCAAATGACTCGATACTCTCCCGTACTGCTACGAGATGTGGGACACCTGAGTCGATGAGCCACCAGATCTCTCCCTCCTCCTCTATCGTCTTGCTCTCGATGGTAGGCTCTACCATATCACTCACCACATAGACCCCATTGATCGTCGCACGAATCACCCCTGCCCCTGTGAGAAACTCCGCTTTGTCATCTTTGGAGATCCCCTTCTCATGGGCGAAGTGTGCGACACAGCGAGAGGCGTTGCCACACATCGCAGCAGGACTCCCATCAGAGTTATAAAACTCCCACTCGAAGTCATAGACGGCGTGAGGGAGTACGACGACTAGCCCATCAGCTCCTACACCATTTTGTCTATGACAGAGTTTTTGGGCGAGTGCAGATCGATCGGCTCGCTCTTGAGCTACAAATAAGATAAAGTCGTTACCATTTCCCGAATACTTAGTGACTGTCACGCGATTGCTCCTACCGATGTTTGAAGTTGTTGTAGTATTTTATCACATTTGGCTTGAAGTGCTTGGCGAGTACCTGTGTTGTCGATGACCCAAGTGGCACGCTGACGCTTCTGCTCAATATCCATCTGTGCTTCGATGCGTTGACGAGCTTGGGCTTGGGTGAGGGAGTCGCGTTGCATGAGGCGGGTGAGTTGCTGTTGGGAGGTAGCATAGACGACAATGGAACGATCGATTGCGTAGCGTCCCCCCTCAAAAAAGAGTGGAATATCGATAAAGTAGAGCGGGTGTTGTGACGCAAGTAGACGCGATTGTTGGAGAATCTCCTCATAGATAAGGGGGTGAAGGAGTGACTCTAGGGCTTTTCGCTTCACTAGATCACCAAAGACAATCGCTCCAAGAGCCTTCCGATCGACCCGCCCCTCCCGAAGCAGTGCCTCCCCAAAAAGCGTCGCAATCTGTGAAACCTCTCTATCGAGTATGGTGTGAGCCACACTATCGGCATCGATGAGGGCAAAGCCTCTAGCGTGGAGATACGCAGCGACACTACTCTTGCCCGTGGCGATCCCCCCTGTGAGAGCTACCGCACGCCTAAAAGGCATCGATGCCCCCTACCATGAGCGAAAGCCCTGAAGTTGCATCTTATCATACCCGTAGATATCATCTCTAAACTGCAATACCCCATCATAGTCGATATACGCCGTGAGGTAGACCACATCGACAGGGACTTGATGGTCAAGTTTCAAGTAGGCTTTGTGTGTCCCGCGTAGTCGTCGTTGGGACTTCTTAAAATCCACACTCTTATTGAAGGTAGAGAAGGTCTTGAGGAGTTCTCTCGGCTGAGAGAGTCGGATACACCCGTGGCTAAAGGCTCTTACTTGTCGTTTGAAGAGTCGTTTATTTGGGGTGTCGTGCATATAGACTGAGAAGCGGTTAGGGAAGAGAAACTTCACCTTCCCTAAGGCATTACGGCTCCCTGGTACCTGAGCAAAGCGAAAGGGCATCGAACGGCTATAGCGATACTGACTCCAATCGATTGTTGAGGCATCGACCTTTTGGGAGTTGCTCCCCCACCCTGTACGGATCTCTATCCCGCGTCGTGCCATCGCATTAGGGTTTTTGATGAGCTTAGGGATCATCTCTTTTTGGATGATACTACGGGGGACATTCCAGTGGGGGTTGAGGACAATGGTCTCAACACAGTTGGAGAAGATAGGGGTGGGGTTTTTGGGCTTACCCGTAATCACGCGCATCTGCTGTATCAGTGTACCATTTGCCTCAAAAAAGAGGGTAAAGGAGGGGATATTGATCATGATATGGTGGCTATCTTCATGGGTGTTGAGCCACTTGATACGGTCAAGGTTGAGGCGTATCTGCTTGATACGCTCTGCTACGGGGAGATTGAGTGCGTTGAGAGTCTTCTTGTCTACGACCCCTTTGGCGAGGAGTCCATGGCGTTTTTGGAAGTGGATGACCGCCTCCTTGAGACAGCTATCGTAGCGGGTAGTCTCATTGGTCTCACACCCTTGATAGTCCGCAGTCATACGCAGTCGCTCACGCAGATCGACGATGGCATCATCCTCTCGCCCTAGCTTAAGGCGACGCTTAGGGGTGATAGGACTCCACCCCCCTTGCTCTTGGATCTTGAGATAGTTGACAAGCGATTGCTCTAGGGCTTCATAGTGGTAGCGTTGGGGGGTAGCCTCTGCCAATACCTGCTCCAGACTCCCACTCAGTACCGCCTGCTCCATCGCTTCAATGGGAGAGAGCTTGGGCTTATAGGTCACCCATGCGGCATTGACGGATCTGCCTTTGAGGTTGTAGAGGCGACTCTGAAACGCCCCCCAGTTGATACTCCCATAGATGAGATACTCACTGTAGTCTTTGTAGAGCTTGGCGATGGCAAACTCTAAAGCGACCTTACGCTCTACGGAGTGGGTATCCCCATAGACTGCTTGGGCATCACGCTGAAGACTTTGCATCCGTGTAAAGAGCTTGCTTGTATGTGGGAGGGTCTTGTCTCTCGTAATCTGATCAAAGAGTTCAGTCGCAAAAGGAGAGAGGGACTGCTCCTCTGTCCAGACAGGGATAAAGAGCATCGTCTCATAGAACTTCTCCAAGAACCCACGCTTATCTTGTAACTGTAACCGCTCAAACATCACCCCTGATGCCTCCTCCTGAAACACCGCGGTGGTGTTAGCAAAAAGAGAATTCAAAGAGAGTAGTGAGACCACCCCTACCCCCATCAAAAAACGCCTAACCCTTGCTCTTGCTTCCATAACGCTACCTTTGTATAAGTGAATGATAGAGTATATCAAAAAAAGTGATTGAAATCACTTTTTTCAACAAAACGCTACAGAAAATTCTAGTAGAGGAGAGAGGGTTACTTCTGAGTCCCATCCAAAATAGGGACAAAAAGACAAGAATCGAGGACTTCAGAGAGGATATTTCCCTTGGTTTTGGTATAGCGGATAATGAGGTGCGAAGCATCGGGCTGTTTGACAGGGGCGACGAGTATCCCGCCCTCTACGAGCTGATCAAAGAGTAGCGGAGGGATCTTCTCCGCCGTAGCAGAGAAGAGGATACGCTCATAGGGGGCGTACTGTCTCCAACCCCTCTGCCCATCATCAAAACGGGTGGCGATATTGGAGATCTCAAGGGTGGCAAACTTCTGTTTCGCCTCCTTGAGTAGGGTATCGATGCGTTCGATGGTAAAGACCCGACGGCATATCTGGCTGAGTATGGCAGCTTGATAGCCACTCCCACACCCCACCTCTAAGACAGAATCCACCCCCTCAAGATCAAGGTGCTGTGTCATCTTGGCTACGGTCAACGGAGAGGAGATCCACTGCTGAGCAGCAAGAGGCAGGGCATCAAGCTCATACGAGAGGTGCTTAAACTCACGGGGGACAAACACCTCCCTATCGAGTGTCAAAAACGCCTCTTTGACATGCTTGTCTAGTCTAAAGTAGTACTCTATCTCACGCACAAGCTTCTCTCTGTTCCGCTGTTTTATCATCTAGCCATATCCTTTATAGATGCCATTCTATCCAAAGTGTGATTAAGGCTAATCCATCACAATATAGCGACGCATCTTTTTGATCTCTCGAAAGTCCACCCTCCCCCTAATAATCGCTTGGGTATCATCCCTCACCACCTCACCTGTCGGGGAGATAATCGCACTAGCGCGTGCCATATCACTATCGGCACTATTGGCAAGGAGTACATAGCACTGGTTCATCACCGCAAGGGCAGTGGAGAGTATCTCAAGGTGTCCTTTGCGTGGGAGTCCCCATCGTGCAGGTACAAGCACGATATCTGCCCCCTCTATCTGCCTCCATAGCTCCTTAAACCGCAACTCAAAGCAGATGAGCATCGCATACTTCACCCCCTCAATCTCAAAGGGTTTGATCTTTTTGGGTTTACCCGCTTCTAGGTAGAGATCCTCATCACCTAGCTTAAAGAGTTTGGCTTTGTTTTGTCGGTGGACGATCTTGTGCTGATGGATTACGACCGCTTGATTGACAAAGCCTGTCTCACTCTCTAGTATCAGTGTCATCACCACAATCTGCTCTCCCACCTCCTTCTTGAGTATCTTCAACGCCTTCGCAGAGAACTTCGCAGCGGTGGTGAGGTGTGCGTAGTCATACGCCGTGAGGTAGACCTCAGGCACGACGATGATCGCTCTATCTCGCTCCTCTTTGAGGAGTCGTAGGAGTTGATCGAGATTGGATTGGTAGCGGGTGGCACTAGGGAGCTGTAGAAGTGCCACCTCCATAGTTTTACGGATTTTTGACATGGATCACCTCACTTTTTACACCAATTATACTTATTTTCTGCTACACTCTCCCTATGAAAACGATAGAAGAAGCCCCTTTTAAACAACTTTTGGAGATCATCTCCCCCTCCCCTGCGTTGCGTATCGCCCACTTTGCCCATGGTGAAGAGGAGAGCATCGCCTACCTCAGTGACTTTGCACAAGCCCACGACTATGAGTACCAGATCAATACCACCGATCCAGACCATGCCACCCAACTCTCCAAGCAGTTTGCCTCACACCCCTCAACCAAAGCACTCCACTTCCCTCTCCAGCGTCCACGCTATATGATGCAGGGTAAACTCTACGACTACCTCTTTGTCACAACCCCTATCCCTCCCGAGATACGCAGTGACTTCCTCCAAAAATCCCATAGCATTATCAAAAATGCGGGACTCATCCTCCTCTTTATCCCCAAAACAGATAGCCAAACACGCTACGATTGGCTTGCATGCTTAGAGGAGCAGTACTATGTGGCGAGTAGCACCATCGATGATCTCTTTGAGGGGATTGATCTAATCATCTCCAAGAAGATGCACGGATGGGGTGGTTAAACATGGGGGTTTTAAGCGGTTTTTTGCCCTTTGGCAATAGGAGAAGGTGCCTAAAGGGGTAAAACCCCTCTAGGTCGTAGAGAGATAGGCTAGAGAGCCTATGGTACTTTTAGGCTACTGACAGCCTACACACTCTTGAGAACGATCCTCAACATCATTAGAGGACTCAGGAGATTGTGATCGTAGATAGTAGGTCGACTTCAATCCAAACTTCCACGCATTCATATAGATCTCATTGAGATACTTTCCACTCGCTTTATCTAGGGAGATAAAAATATTGAGGCTCTGCCCTTGGTCTATCCACTTCTGACGGATAGCCCCTGCTTTGACCAGTACATTTTGGTTGAGTTCGTAGCTAGGGGTGTAGTATTGCCAAGTCTCTGACGAGAGGTTGGGTGCGACCACGGGAATGAGTCCTGAGAGATTCTCCTCAAACCACTTGCGTTTATAGACAGGCTCAATCGCCTGTGTTGTCCCCGTGAGGATAGAGATCGAGCTAGTTGGAGCGATTGCCATCAAGTAGCCATTACGCAATCCATCACTCTGCACCTTCTCTCTGAGGGCTTGCCAGTCGTGGGTATACCCAAAGAGTCCCCCTCTATCAACAAGCTTACAAGCATTTTCATTGGCTTTGTCAATCGGGAAGATCCCTTTTGACCAGTCTGATCCCTCAAAGGTAGGATAGGCACCCTTCTCTAGTGCCAAGTCACTCGATGAGCGAATCGCATAGTAGGAGAGTGACTCCATCACCTCATCGATCTTGATGAAGTGTTCACTACTCCCCCACTCCACTTGACTCTCTGCGAGCATCTGAGCCTCACCCATCACACCAAGCCCAATTGAACGCGACTTCTCATTGGTACGTTTGACTTTGGCAAGGGGATAGAAGTTGAGATCAATTACATTATCTAGCATACGAATCGCAGTCGGTACGACACGGGCAAGATCCTCTTTGGTGTTGACTTTGGAGAGGTTGACAGAGGCGAGGTTACATACCGCCGTATCTCCATCTTGCTTCTGCTTATCGACAATCCAAATCTGCTTACCCCCTAGGGTATCAAGGGCGGTGACTTTCTTGGCGGGTTTACACACTCCACTATCGACAGTAATCATCTCATTCTCATCATACGCCTCTTTCGAACCATCTTCAAAGATAAACTGTATCTTATAGCTATCAGGAGCCGTATTTTGGAAGATCTCCGTACAGAGGTTGGAGCTTCGGATAATCCCTGTATGCTTATTGGGGTTGGCACTATTGGCGGCATCTTTAAAGGTGAGGAAGGGGTTCCCCGTCTCAAAGTAGGAGCGGAGTATCTCTTTCCAGAGTCCCTTCGCAGAGATCACCTCTTTGTTGATCCCCTCTTGGCTATTCTCTAGCTCAATATAACGCGTCTCAAACGCTTCACCATAAAGTGTCGTCAACTCTGAGACCTCAAACGGATCAAAGAGTGTCCAAGTGCTATCCTCTGCTACCCGCTTCATAAAGAGGTCATTGAGCCAGAGTGAGGGGAAGAGATCATGGGCGCGACGACGCTCCTCTCCTGAGTTTTTCTTGAGGTCAAGGAAATCACGCACATCGATATGCCACGGCTCAAGGTAGACTGCTATCGCCCCCTTGCGTGTCCCTAACTGATCAACCGCGATGGCGACATCATTGGCGATTTTGAGGAAGGGGACAATCCCCCCTGCGGCGTGTTTGTGTCCATCGATATACGACCCCATACCTCGTACTAGTGACCAGTCCCAACCGATCCCTCCACCAAACTTCGACAGTAGTGCCATCTCTTTATACCCATCAAAAATCCCCTCAATATTATCAGGGGTCGAGCCGATATAACATGAGCTTAGTTGGTGTCTAGGCGTACGAGCATTGGAGAGGGTTGGTGTGGCAGCCATCACCTCAAAACGGCTCAAGATATCGTAGAACTTCTTCGCCCACCCTTGAGAGTCAAACTCATTTTGAGCCAAGAACATCGCCACCCCCATAAAGAGCTGTTGAGGTAGTTCAATGGGTGAGCCACTACGGTCTTTGAGGAGGTATCTATCATAGAGGGTACGCAACCCAAGGTAGGTAAACTGCAAATCGCGTTCAGGGTCGATATAGGCATTGAGATCATCAAGGTCATACTTCTCTTTGAGTCCCAAGACGATACGCCCCTCTCTCTCGCCTCGCTCAAAGTAGTCACGCAGGTGGTTGTAGCCCGTAAAGCCCACTGCTTTGTGGTAGATATCATACAAAAAAAGGCGAGAGGCGACAAAGGTCCAGTTGGGTCTATCGATATCGATCTTGTCTACTGCTGTCTTGATGAGTGTCTTCTGAATCTCCTCAGAGGTGATCATGTCACGAAATTGAAGTCCTGCATCTACCTCTAGCTCACTCTGGCTGACCCCATCAAGCCCCTTGACCGCATCGGCTGTATACTTCTGTATCTTGGATACATCCAAGGTCTCTACTCTTCCACTTCGCTTGACAACTCTAACCATTCGCACTCCAAATTTTACACAAAGATATTAAAAATATCTCTACTATTTTTATGGGATTTTACTAGATTTATGCTTGATTTTCTGTTAAAGAGCGGTGTAATTTTATGTCAAAAATAAAGCAGTTTTTCAGTCAAAACTCAGCTTCTTTTCTCATCCACTTTCGCTACTTTTTAGATACAATGACAAGACTATTTAAAAGGGAGAAGATGACGATGCCATTTGTAAAAGAGAAGTTTACAGTACCTAGACGAATGCCTGCTTTTTTGTTTATGATGAAGCAGTTTCAGTTTAGCCAAGGGGAGGCACAGCGTGCCTTAGCCAAAGGGAGGATCCTCATCAATGGTCACTCCATCTTCAATACGGGGGAGGATATCGAAGGGGAGATTGAGGTCGTCTACTTCAAACCACACTCCCAAGGCAATCCCCCACTCTTCCATACCCCAGACTTTATGGTCTTTGAGAAGGAGTCAGGGACACTGGTTCACCCCAACACCATGGCAACCCCCTACTCGATGCTAGATGAGATTCGTACCATCGCAGGAGATCACGCTAATGCTGTACACCGTATCGATATGGAGACCTCAGGACTCCTTCTTGCGAGCAAACACAAAAAGGCCGAAACTGCACTCAAAAACCTCTTCGAGAAGCGAACCATTCAGAAGAGCTATCTTGCGTGGGTCGAGGGAGAACTCACAGAGCCATTTAGTGTCACACAACCCATTCGTATCAACAGTGACTATAGCCAGTGCAAACACAAGGTCTCGATCTCTAGCACGGGCAAACCCTCCCATACAGACTTCATCCCCCTAGAGTATGATCCTATACTCGATGCGACACTCATCCAGTGTATGCCCCATACAGGACGCACCCATCAGATACGCATCCATTTGTTTCACATGAAACATCCTATCTTGGGAGACCCTATCTATGGGAGTAGCTTCGCCACCTCTGATGCCTACCTAGAGGGGAGACTCAACCCTATCCAACGCCTAGAGGGGACAGGAGCAAGTCGCTTGATGCTCCATGCCTATGGACTTACCTTTCACTATCGTAACCCCTTTGTCATCCAGAGCCGTAGTGACTTTGGTGCGATGCGTACCCTCATCCACCCCAAAGAGCTGAGACGCTTTAACCAATCCGACGCAGTAGCCCCCTAAGGCTACCGCTCCTCATCACTACGGGAGTCATAGACAAACCACGCCACACTCACCCCAGCAACCAACACAATAAACCCCAACATACATAGTTCTAAACTTGGCATTACAGCTCTCCTTCTAATGCTTGTTCTCGTAGCTGTCCACACGCAGCAGAGATATCGAGTCCTTTAGACTCACGGATCGTACAGTGGAGTCCACGCGAAGTGAGGTAGGATTGAAAGGCTCTCATCGAGGTATCAGAGGGGCGTTGGAACTCTGTCCCACCATAGGGGTTGAAGTAGATGAGATTGACCTTGGCTTTGATACCATCGAGTAGACTCAAGAGCTTTTTGGCCGCATCGATATCATCATTGACCTCTTTGATGACAAGATACTCAAACATCACCCGCTTACGACTATTGACAGGGAAGGCCTTGACCGCATCGATAATCGACTGGATATTGTAGGCTTTATTGATAGGCATCAGCTTCACTCTTAGCTCATCATCCACCGCGTGTAGAGAGATCGCGAGGTTGATCCCCAAATCCATCTTGCCGAGTCGTGCGATTTTGCTACTGAGTCCTGAGGTGGAGATCGTCTGACGATGTGTGGCGATCGCCATACCATCACAATCAGCAAATATCTTGACCGATTTGACGACTGCGTCAAGATTGTCGAGTGGTTCCCCCATGCCCATATAGACAAGGTTGACACGGCGGTTGGCATCGATGGCATTATCACGCTTGATTATCCGTACCTGCTCGACAATCTCCCCTGCACTCAGATCACGCATAAACCCCCCTTTGGCAGTAAGACAGAAGGCACACCCCACCTTACACCCTACCTGAGAGGAGATACACACGGTGTAGCGTTCTTGGTGCTTGATAGAGCCATCTTCATGGTAGGACTTCTCCCGCATCAAGAGGAGTACCGCCTCGACCGTATGTCCATCATGAAGCTCGAAGAGATACTTACGGCTACCATCTTGACTCTCTTGGACGGTAAGCATCTTCAGTGGGTTGAGGGTGTACTCAGATGCCAAACTCTCACGCAGTGCTTTGGGGAGATTTGGCATCATCTCAAAGGAGTCCGCATACTTATGGTAGACCCACCCCCATAGTTGCTTTGCACGAAAAGACGGTTTGATACGCGTCAATAACTCTTCTTTGGTATAGTCTTGAAGGATTTTTTTCATTGTTTTTCTTTATGTTATAGTATTGTGATATGGGGGGAGTATAGCTTATTTACCCTTATCAAGGTAAACCACACAGATTAAGGGTTAGAGTCCATAGTACTGTTGAGCATAGTGTGTCAACCGCTCCATCGCCTCTTGGTGGTGTGATACAAACGCTTGATGTGCCTCTTGATTACAGTAGTTGGTCACGATAAAGAGTCCGTGGGCAGGTATCCCCAACTGCTTGGCGACCTTGAGTACCGCAAAAAACTCCATATTCTCCGCCCCAATCCCCTCATCGAGATAGCACTTACAGAGGGTCGCATCAGTCGTGATATAGTTACTTGAGTTGATGATTGTTTCACGTGAAACATCTCCGCGTGGTGCTTCGATACTCTCGACTCTGTTGGCTATGGGGGTGTAGGATTGCTGGGTAAAGAAGCTGTTTTCGATATTGGTCGCACAAGACGCGGTGAGGATATCAAAAATCTGATGCTCCCCGTAGCTCCCTGCTGTCCCTACAAAGAGTAGGCTCTTGGGGCGAGAGGCAAGGCAGTGTTGGGTGAGCTGTATGGCACTATCGACCAGCCCAATCCCTATCGGTGTAGCAAACGCAAACTGTTCACTCTCTCCTGCACAGACTACCATCTAGAGTCTCACAGGGATCTGCTTCTCATGAAGATAGTGCTTAAGCTCCATGATATCGATCTCTTTGAAGTGGAAGATAGACGCAGCCAATGCCGCGTCCGCATACCCAAGCGTAAACGCCTCTTCGATATGCTTCATGGTACCTGCTCCACCACTCGCGATGATAGGGATATTGACTAGCTCATGGATACGGGCATTGAGTTCATTATCAAACCCCGCTTTGGTACCATCGGCATCCATAGAGGTGATGAGCAACTCCCCAGCCCCTCTCTCATACGCCTCTTTCGCCCACGCCAACGCATCGATCCCTGTATCGTTACGCCCACCATGGGTGAAGATATGCCACTGATCTGCCCCCACACGCTTCGCATCAATCGCCACAACGATACACTGAGAGCCAAACCGCTTCGCCCCCTCTTCGATAAAGGCGGGACGCTTAATCGCAGCGGAGTTGATACTCACTTTGTCACATCCCACATTGAGAAGATTATAGATATCACTAAGTTCACGGATCCCTCCCCCAACTGTCAGGGGGATAAAGACCTCTTGGGCGACCTTTTTGACTACATCGACAATCGTATCACGCCCCTCATGACTCGCCCCAATATCCAAAAAGGTGATCTCATCTGCCCCCTCTTGGTTATAGCGTCGTGCCACTTCGACAGGATCACCTGCATCACGCAGACCGACAAAGTTGACACCTTTAACCACGCGTCCATTATTTACATCAAGGCAGGGGATAATGCGTTTTGCGAAATAGTCCATTTAATAGTCCAATATAAAATTTTATGGTAATATTATACAAAAAATATTCACTGTGTGTGATTAAAAGGTAGATTATAGTATGATTACTGAGAACTTAGCCGAATTTGCTTCCAAAAAATTTGGTCAAAACTTTTTAAAAAGCACCATTTACCTCCAAAAAATCATCCAAGCGATGCCCAATGATACGCTACGCGTTGCTGAGATTGGGCCTGGCTTAGGTGATTTAACCAAAGAACTTGTAAAAACAAGACGTGTCACAGCATTTGAGGTTGATAAAAGATTATGTGAGCATCTTAACCATGAGTTTGAACGCCCCCTAGAGACGGGAGCCTTTGAGCTTCGATGTGGAGATGTGCTTGAGCGTTGGGAGTCAGGGAGTCTACTCGATGAGCCTTATCATCTAGTCGCCAACCTGCCCTACTATATTGCCACTACGATTATATTAAAAGCATTTAAGGATGAGCAGTGCCAGTCTATACTGGTGATGGTTCAAAAAGAAGTTGCCGTGAAGTTTGCAGCAAAAGCGAAAGAGAAAGCATTCTCTGCTCTCTCAGTACTCGCCTCTAGCGTAGGAGAAGCGACCCTCTGCTTTGAGGTAGAAGCAGAGGCGTTTGTACCTCCTCCTAATGTCACTTCTGCGGTGCTTTTAATAGAGAAGAATCGCTCACGAGATGATGAAGGGTTTGAAGCATTTTTGAAGGTTGCCTTTGTGCAACCACGCAAAAAACTCTCTAAAAATCTTATAACTGCTTTTAATAAAGCATGTGTCAATCAATCCTTTGAAAAGTTGGAGCTTGACCCCAACTTGCGACCTCATGAAGCTGCGACATCTATTTATCATCAGTTATATAATGAATTAAAGGATAATTTAGATGGAAAACAACAACGCAAACTCTCAAAACAGAGAAGAGAAAACACCCAGAAACAGAAGACCCAATCCTCATAGACAAAACAGCAACAAAAAGCCAAACAGCAGTACCACCCAAGGAAATCAGGGCAATCAAGGTACTGAGTCCAAACCCAATAGCAACCGAAAACCCAACCCTAATGCGAAAAATAGACAAGCCAATCCCAACCGAAAACCTAATGCTACAGCAAACCCCAAGCAAGAGAATCGACCTAGCAACAACAATGCAAACAAGAAGCGTAGTGGCAACAAGAGCAAAGGGAAACGCAAAAATGTCACGACGGTCAATGATACCATGCGTGCCTCACTAGAGGAGAACAAACGCGTCCAAGAGGCTCGTATGCACCCATGGAAACAGATCGATCTCAGTAGCAAAGGCAAAGTACGCTTCACACCCCTAGGTGGACTCGGTGAGATCGGGGGAAATATGGCGGTCTTAGAGACAGAGAATAGTGCCTTGATTATCGATGTGGGGATGAGCTTTCCTGATGAGACGATGCATGGAGTCGATATCCTTGTACCAGATTTTAGCTACCTCCACACCATCAAAAACAAAATCAAAGGGATCGTCATCACCCACGGTCACGAAGACCATATCGGAGCGATGCCATACCTCTTCAAAGAGCTGAAGTTCCCTATCTATGCCACCCCACTCGCCCTTGCAATGATTGAGAATAAATTCAATGAGCATGGACTCAAAGCTGATACCAAATACTTCAACTTTGTCACCAAGCGACAGCAGTATGATATTGGAGAGTTTAAAGTGGAGTTCCTCCATATGACTCACTCCATTATCGATGCCTCGTCACTTGCGATAGAGACACCCGCAGGGACACTTATTCACACTGCTGACTTCAAGATCGACCATACTCCAGTCGATGGCTACACCACAGACCTCCAACGCTACGCCTACTATGGTGCCAAAGGGGTCTTATGCCTCTTCTCAGACTCTACCAACTCACACAACCCAGGCTTTACCAAGAGTGAAAAGGTGGTAGGAAAAACCTTCGATATCCTCTTTGACCTTGCGAAGGGACGGGTGATTATGTCTACCTTCTCCTCCAATGTCCACCGTATCTACCAAGCGATGCAACGGGGTGTGAAGTTTGGACGCAAGATCTGTGTTATTGGGCGTTCGATGGAGCGTAATGTCGAGACCAACCGTGCCTTGGGCTTTGTCGATATCGAGGATAGACACTTTATCGAAGTCCATGAGGTACCCAAATATGCAGATCATGAGATCCTTATCGTCACAACGGGTTCACAAGGGGAGACAATGGCGGCACTGAACCGTATGGCAACCGATGAGCATCGACATATCAAACTCAAGCCCTCAGATACGGTCATCATCTCAGCCTCTGCTATCCCAGGGAATGAAGCTTCTGTCTCCTCACTGATGAATAAACTAGTCAAAGCGGGTGTAACAGTACGCTACAAAGAGTTTGCCGATATCCATGTCTCTGGTCACGCAGGACAAGAGGAGCAGAAACTCATCCTACGCCTTGTACAACCGAAGTTTTTCCTCCCTGTACATGGAGAGTATAACCACATCGCAAAACATGCCAAAACCGCGGTAGAGTGTGGTGTCGATGAGCGAAATATCCTTCTGATGAGTGATGGGGATCAAGTCGAAATCACCCCTAAGTATCTCAAGAAGGTCAAGACAGTCAAGACAGGCAAGACCTATATCGATAACCAGAACAATATGACAATTGAGAATGATGTCGTCCTCGATAGACAAAAACTTGCGGAAGATGGTATCGTCACTGTTGTCGCTCAAATCTCTCAGAGTAATCAAAAAGTCGTTGGAAAACCTATCATCTCTAGCCATGGTCTTGTCCCTGACAAAGAGGATAAGAAGTTCCAAAAAGAGATTGAGCAGATGATTGAGACCATGCTACTCAATATGAAGCCCGAAGCACTCAAAAACCACCGTAATGTAGAGGATGAGATTAGAAGTAGTATCCGTAAACATGTGGTGCGTACCAAAAAACGCTACCCACTCATCCTTCCGACAATTTTTATTGTTTGACCCTCGACACCCTAAAGGAGCATCGATGGACTATATCGCCGTAGCACAAGAGACTTTTCAGATAGAGGCAGAGGCACTACTACAAATGGCAACGCGTCTTGATCAGAGTTTTTTAGATGCGGTAGAGCAGATCCTCCACAATCGCGGTAAGCTTATCATCACAGGAGTAGGAAAGTCGGGACTAGTGGGTGCCAAGATGGCCGCAACCTTTGCGAGTACAGGCACACCCAGCTTCTTCCTACACCCCACCGAAGCACTCCATGGAGATCTAGGGATGATTGGCAAAGAGGATATCGTCCTAGCCATTAGTAGCAGTGGAGAGAGTGAAGAGCTCACCAAAATCCTCCCCCATATCAAACGCTTTGAGATTCCTCTTATTGCGATGACGGGGGGGGCGAACTCCTCCCTCGCCTACTACGCCGATGTCACACTCGATATCTCGGTAGCCAAAGAGGCTTGCCCACTCAATATCGCTCCGACCACCTCCACTACGGTGACAATGGCTCTAGGGGATGCCCTCGCGGTGACCCTCATGCACAAACGCGGATTTAAACGAGAGGATTTTGCCTCTTTTCACCCCGGTGGGGCATTGGGTAAAAAGCTCTTTATCAAGATCAAAGATATGATGCGTACCACCCAGCTCCCCATCATCGATGAGACCACCACACTCAAAGAGGCGATCATCACGATGAGTGAGGGGAAACTCGGCCATGTACTCATCGTAGACAAAGCACAACACCTCATTGCACTTCTGAGCGATGGGGATCTCCGACGGGCATTGATGGAGGAGGGGTTTGATATCAACCACCGTGCCATTACCTATGCGACCCACAACCCAACCAGCTACCACGATAGAGAACTTCTCGCCTCTGAGGCACTAGAGATCATTGAGGAGAGTCGTATACAGCTCCTCCCTATCACCCACGAAGATGGTACCATCATCGGTGTACTCCATATCCATGACCTCATCAATGCAGGCATCAAAAGTAGATAAAAACGAAAGAGCTATGAGACTTAATAAATACATTTCACACAACACACGATATTCACGCAGAGAAGCCGATAGACTCATTGAAGCAGGTGAGGTTACACTCAACAAAAAAGTACTCCAAGAGTTTGGCTATGAGGTAGACCCCGAAGACCAGATCTATATCAAAGGTAAACTCCTCAAAGTCAAAGCCTCCAAAGAGCTTACACTCATCGTCTACAATAAACCCAAAGGGGTACTAGTGACCAAGAGAGATGATCGAGGGCGTACCACTATCTACCATAAGCTTGCGGGCAAATTTAGACACTTTGTACCCGTAGGTAGGTTAGACTATGCCTCGGAGGGTCTTCTACTCCTCACAGACAATGTAGAGGTTGCTACGGCGTTGATGGAGAGTAGTCTTGAGCGTACCTACAATCTCAAAATCGATGCCCCGATCTCCTCAGAGATGATTGAGGCGATGAAAGAGGGACTTGTCCTAGAGGATGCCCGAGCAGGTGCCCACGAGAAGAGTAAGATCTACAGTATGGAGTTTGCCCCATTTTCTGCCTTTGAGATTCGTGCTGAGGGGAAAAACTTCTCCAAGTTACGCGTCACCATCACTGAGGGGAAAAACCGAGAGCTTCGACGATTCTTTGCACACTTTGATGCCAAGATACTCGACCTCAAACGGGTCTCTTTTGGTGGGATAGAACTCAATAATCTCCCCACCAATAAGACCCGCTTCTTTTCACGCAAAGAGTATGACGAGGTGCATCAGTTTATGAAACGCAAAAAGAGCAATGAACAAGCAGAGATCAAAAACCAAGCCAACCATGCCAAGCAGGTGCGTGAAAAGGTGGATAAGCCCAAAGGGAATTATCGTAAAAAAGGCTAACCGATGCACGCGTTTGCACTCACCTACCGCCCCAAAACCCTAGATGAGATTGTGGGACAACCCCACCTTCTCTCCCCAGAGTCTGCCTTTCGTAGACTCATCCAAACCCAAAAACTCTCCCATACACTCCTCTATGGTCCTCCTGGATCAGGCAAGACCACCCTCGCACGAGTCATCGCCAAGCTCTGGGATATCCCCTTCTATGAGATGAATGCCACCAGCCTCAAGATCGAATCCCTCAGAGAGATCTTCAAGACCTATCATAACACCCTAGAGAGACCCCTCATCTTTATCGATGAGATACACCGACTGAGCAAAACCCAACAAGAGGTACTCCTCCCCTTTATGGAGCAACAGCGTGCCATACTCTTTGGGGCATCAACAGAGAACCCCTACTATACACTCACCCCTGCGATACGCTCCCGCTCTCACCTCTTTGAACTCAAAAGCCTCTCCACCTCAGCGATGCGACAGGCACTCCAGAGGGTACTCACACGAGAGTCCATCACCCTAGAGAGAGAAGTAGAAGCCTACCTCATTCAATCAAGCGGTGGGGATGTACGGGCGATGCTCAACCTCCTAGAGAGTGCTAGTAGCCTCACCCCCACCGTCACCCTTAGCCTACTCCAAGAGATACGCCCCACTGCGATGCAGGCGGGGAGTGCCTCAGCAACAAGCCACTACGACCTCACCTCTGCGATGATTAAGAGTATTCGAGGCTCCGATATCGATGCCTCACTCTACTACCTCGCCCAACTCATTCACGGGGGAGAGCCTGCGGAGTTTATCGCACGACGCTTGGCTATCCTTGCGAGTGAAGATATCGGCAATGCCAACCCCCCCGCACTCAATCTTGCTAGCTCCACACTCACTATCGTCAAGCAGATAGGCTACCCTGAGGCACGCATCCCCCTCTCTCAACTGGTCATCTACCTCGCCTCCTCCCCTAAGTCCAACAGTGCCTACCAAGCGATCAATGATGCCCTCAAACGACTCGAAGCAGGAGAGATACTCCCCCCTCCTCCACACCTCACCACTGATACCACATCCTATCGCTATCCACACGCCTATGGAGGCTGGGTTGAGCAATCCTATCTGCTCTCCCCTCTTCAGCTCTATCAGACCCAAAAGATAGGGTTTGAGAAGACCCTCTGGCAGTGGCACCAAAAAATCACTAAAAAATCTTAGCCTTGACACATTTTTGACACCGATGTGTGTTATAATGGACTTTATAAACTACAATAGGAGAAGTGATGAGAGATTATAAGCTTCATATCGTGGCACTCTTTGGTCTTATGGTACTGAGTGGATGTACAGGGTCAGATGCCTCTCCACGCAGTGGAACACAAGCAGGAGCTGCCACAGGTGCCATTGCGGGGTCTATTATCGGATACCATAGTGGAAGTAATAGACACAAGGGACGCAATGCGATTGCGGGGGGACTCATCGGTGCGGTTGCAGGGGGTGCCTTGGGTGCTGCTATAGATGAGGGCAACCGACAACCCGCACAAACAGGCGGATGGCAATAGCCCTATACAACTCAAAAAAAGGAGATAGAATGAAAGTTACACGACTCAAACCACTACTAGCATCAACCATCGCAGCGTTTATGCTTGGTGGATGTTATAACCAACCAGGTCTTGTCCAAGACAATAGTAATGATCGTACCAAGACAGGAGCAGCCGCTGGAGCACTCGTAGGGGCATTGATAGGCTACAATACAGGTGGGAAGCACCAAGGTAGAAATGCCGTAGTGGGCAGTCTTATCGGTGCTGCCGCAGGGGGTGCCATAGGATATAGCATGGATAAACAAGCCAACGATATCGCACGCGCTCTAGGTACAGGTGTCAACAATGACCCCCTAGCACGACTCGATCCACATAGAGATATCATCGTCTCAAAGACCAATAACTATGTGAAGATTATGTTTAGAGATCGGATGATGTTTGCGAGTGGCTCTTCCACCCTACAGCCAAGAGCTGTCTCCAAAGTGAGAAAAGTAGCCAAACTACTCAGAGACTATCCACAAACCGTCGTTGGTGTAGCTGGGTTTACAGACAACCAAGGAAGCTACAGCTACAACAAACGCCTCTCAGAAAAAAGAGCACATAGTGTGGCACGCATCCTCGCAGTCAATGGCTACCCACGAACCAAAGGGTGTTCATATAGTAAAGCGATCGTTCCCAATACCAGTGCAAGAAACAAAGCACTCAACCGCCGTGTAGAGGTCTATCTCTATAACAATAGAAATAAAATGTCTAACCCTTGCTACTAAGGGTTACTTCAACAAGTCAATCTTTCGTTTGGCTTGTTCTGCGGTGATCTCACCTGAGAGAAACTCCCCCTCAACCTCTTCGATATTTCGTAAGTGTCGTTGCTGAAAATGCTCCCCACGCGTTCGTTCTTTGACGAAGAGCTTTAGGTACTTAAAGTCGGGGAAGATCTCCAAAAATTCCTGCTTGAGTGAACTTCTATTCCATGCAGCCATCTCCTGATCTGGATGATCCCCTGTAAAATAGAGGATTTTACGACCGATACTATCGGTACTTTGATACTGATCAAACTGATGATCCACCTTATATGCCTCATTTTGATACCGTACATCATCTTGCTGTACTGTTCCTACAAAATTGGTAATAAGGTAGAAAAAACCCGCCCCCACACCAGCGATAATAATCATATTCCTACTCATGTTTGATCCTTTTATCTAGACTAATATAGTTCACTGCCTTATTATACTATATAACTGTTTCGGATAAAGTAATGATAGGGTGATAGTGTAAATAAAAATTGCGAACTTTATTTTAAACTATCGAATAACTCCTTAATCTTATCAAAGGTATATAATATGAGAGAAAAAAAGTGGATTTGGGAACATGATGACTATCCTAATTTTGAATAGGATAATAGTAAATTAGATACTGCTTTATCGCAAGTATCTCGAAGTACAAGGATACTTGAGGGAACTATCAGTACTCTCAATGAAAGCAATACAACTTCCATACAGATTGACGCTGTAACCAATGAAATTTTAGCTTCATCAGAGATAGAAGGTGAAATACTCAATAGGGACAGTGTACGCTCTTCTGTTCATGAAAAATTGGATGAAACTTTTGACTATAGCAATGACCGTTCAACACACCATACAGATGGATTGGTAGATGTATTGATAGATAGTAGTTTCAATCATGAACCTCTCACGCAAGAGAGGCTTCACGGATGGCATAACGCTCTGTTTCCTACTGGGTATAGGAGAGGGGAAATTTGAAGGTGGATTGACACAAAATTTCTAACACTCCC
>Ga0256837_1001038_pt1 | contig 20059 bp, 19 predicted proteins | sample 4562384metaG_FD_185976 | JGI IMG/M metagenome (GOLD analysis project Ga0256837, IMG submission 185976) | Hydrothermal vent microbial communities from Guaymas Basin, Mexico - 4561-384 | ecosystem: Environmental > Aquatic > Marine > Hydrothermal vents | place: Mexico: Guaymas Basin | collected...
TATATATAATCATTTACTATTATCTCTTTGAATGTTTGGATGCCTATTGGTAGTTTTTTCATTATAATTTCTCTATAAAAGAAGCAAGTATATCTTTTTTCATACCTGCAAAGTTTATGCTTAGTTTAAACTCTCTTCCTGATTTGCTTACACCGATAACTCTCCCTGCTCCAAATACTTTATGTCTCACTAAATCACCTTTTTTAAAAGCTGTATTTTTTTCAACCTTTAATGAACCCTCACAAAGTCCAGCCTCATTAAAAAATCTACTTTTATCTAAATCACTTCTGCGACCTTTATAAAACCGACTTTGTGCATGTGAAAGAGTCAAAGTATCTTTTGCTCTTGTAAATGCAACATAACCTAGCCGTCTCTCCTCTTCTAAATCACTACCATCACCAACTATTGGTAAAAATCCCTCTTCCATACCTATAACAAAAACATGACTAAACTCTAAACCTTTAGAAGCATGAATACTCATCATATAGATGCTCTCACCCTCCACTTGGTCTTGTTCACTTTGAAGTGTAAGCTCATTTAAAAACTCATCTAAAGAAGCTTCTGGATGTGTTTTTACATAGTCTCGAAAAAGTCCATAAAATTCATCCATATTTAAAAGCTTATCTTGTTCATCTTGATGCCCTTTATAGATATTTTTTAAATGAAATGTATCTTCTAATATATCTATAAACTCATAAGTAGAATCTTTTACCTCTTGTGCCACATACTCTATATTTTGAACAAACTCTTTTAAAGTGTTTGCATTTTTCTTTCTTACTAAAGATTCCAATACTTTTATATCTGTAGTTTTTATATACTCAAACATAGATAAACCACTCTCATAAGCAGATAGTTCTATCTTTTCAACAGATGCTTTTCCTAAACCCCTTTTTGGTTTATTTATAATTCTCTTAAGTGAAAAATCATCATGAATATTTGTTACAACTCTTATATAACTTATAAGGTCTTTTATCTCAGCTCTATCATAAAACCTTAAACCACCAACAAGTTTATATGGTATCCCTGCACGATTAAGCCCCTCTTCTATAGAACGACTTAAAACATTTACACGATAAAGTATAGCTATATCGTGAGCATCTACTCCTGATGCTAAAAGCTTGTTTATATTTGTTGCTATTTTTCTTGCTTCTTCATTTTCATCATTTGAATTTATAGTTGCTACATCATCTCCACTACCACGAGTTGAGATAAGCTTTTTACCAAGTCTTGAACGGTTATGCTCAATAAGTGCATTTGCTACTTTTAAGATTGGTTCACGAGAACGATAGTTCTGCTCTAGTTTAAATATAGTTGCATCTGAAAAATCCTTATCAAACTCTATGATATTCCTTATATTTGCACCCCTCCAACCATATATACTTTGGTCATCATCACCTACAACACAGATATTGTTATGAGTTGTACAAAGCTTTTGGATAAGTTTTAATTGTAACTCATTTGTATCTTGATACTCATCTACCATTATGTATTGGTATTTTTGTGATGTTTTTATTGCTAATTCTTCATTTTCATCTAAAAGCTTATATGTCAAAGCTATCAAATCATCAAAATCTACAAGATTATTTTCATTTAGATACTTTTCATACTCCTCATAAACTTTTGCAATTTGTTGGTAATTATATGATTCTGCTTGTTTATATGCTTCATCTGGAGAGAGTAGAGAGTTTTTGTATCTTGATATCTCACTTGCGACTAATGGTGTAGCTATTTCAGAGTTTATTTTTTTTATAATCCTTTTTTTATCATCTGTATCTATCACTACAAAATTATTTTTTCTATCTAAAAGATGGATATTAAACTTTAAAAAAAGTAATCCAAATTTGTGAAAAGTACAAAGTAAAGGTGGATAAGTATTTGAATTTATTAAAGCTAGAGACCTCTCTTTCATCTCTTTTGCTGCTTTATTTGTAAAAGTCAAAGTTAAAGTGTTTGATGCTGGTATCCCGATACCTTCTAAAAGATATGCCAACCTAGAAACTATAGTTGTGGTTTTACCACTTCCAGCTCCTGCTAAGATTAGAACTGAACCTTCAGTTTGTTTTACTGCTGATTTTTGACTTTCATTTAACTTTTCAAATATTTTTTCCATATTTTTTCCAATCGTTATAGACTAAATTATCTATATTATAACTAAAAATAGTATAAATATTATAAAACTATTGCATAAATTATAATTATGAGTTATAATAGTATTATCAATATTACTTATAGGAATTATAATGTTAAAAGATTTTGCCAAATTACAAACATTTTTGATGGTTATCAAAGAGAAAAGTTTTTCTCGTGCATCGGCTAAACTAGGGATTTCTCAACCCGCTGTTACTCAACAGATAAAATTCATAGAAGAGTACTTAGACACTAAAATAGTTGAAAGAAAGAAAAATGGTATCGTTCTAACTAAAGAGGGAGAGGATTTATTTCGTATTGCAAAAAGACTTGAAAAAGCGATAGAAAACTCTGAAAAAGATCTATTAAAAATTATAAACAAAGACTTTACATTTGTAGTTGGTTCATCTAATGCCATTGGTAACTACATCCTACCTAGCCATTTAGGAGAGATAAAAAAACGAATAAATAATGATGTATATATAAATGTTGGATTATCAACTGAAGTTATTGAAAATCTTCAAGATAAAAAGATAGATATCGCACTTATAGAATCTCCAATATTTAAAGATGATATCATATATAGAGAATGGGTAGAAGATGAATTGGTTTTATTTTCAAATCAACCTATAAAAAAACAACTAACGGCAGATGATTTAAAAAATTTTGATTGGTTATGTAGAGATGAAGATTCACATACTAGAAAAATCACAGTTGAAGTGTTCAATGAGATAGGTGTTCAATGTAAAGAGTTTAATGTTTTAGGTATATTGTCTAGTCCAACTGCGATAAAAGAGTCTATACTACACTCAGATAAAGAAGCACAAAGACCACTTGTATCTATAATGAGTAGATATGTAATACAAGATGAGATAAAAGCTGGAAGACTTTTTGAAGCTAGAATTAAAAATCATAAAATTCAAAGAAAATTTTATATAGCTTATCCTAAAGATAAAAAACACGATGTATTTGTAGATAATGTTATAAACTACTTACTATCTATAAATAAAGTCTAATAAGAGGTTAATTACCTCTTATTTTAAAAATTTTGCATTCTCTGGATTTGACAAAAAAGAAGCCATAGAGTTTTCTATCCCATCTTCATCAATTTTTTTAATATTATGATTTGCTTGTTCAAACTTGGTATAATTTGCTAGATTTATTAAAATAGGTGTTTCATCTATAATAATTTGTATAATACTAAGTAATGGAACAGTTACAACTGAACCAATGTTTTCCTGCCCAAATCCAGCTTCAAAAATTATGGTATCATCTATAATTCTAGCAGTTTCAAAAGTATATCCAGCTAAAAAAAATAGTGTCATAGGACGAAATTCAGATTGTATCTCCGGTGGTAATGGTGGTTCAAAAGTAACATTTTCAATATTGCACAATATACCGAAATTTTGTTCTCTTTCAAACATATAAATAATTAAATCTTGTAAATTATTTCTCATCAAATCAGCAAATTTTTTATCTTCTATAATATTATCTAGCATTTTATAATTTCCTCTATCTTTTTGTTCGTAATTATATCAAAATTTATCATAGCATTTAAAAGTGCTATTTTTGAAAAACTTTTTATATCTGAAACACTTATATCCAACTCTTTTAAAAAACCATTATCTATAAGTCTCATCCTTGTTGTACCATTTAAAAGTGGTTTCTTTGGAGTGTACCAAATTCCATCTTTAAATAAAGCGATATTTGCTATACTAGTATCTGTTAGAAGATCATTTTTTACAATAATTATATCATCACAATTTTTTTTTAGCATAAAAAGTTCATCTATATATTTTCTATTTTCAAATTTTTTATTGTAATTTATTTTATTGTCATAAACTAATTTTAAAGAATTTACAACTCTTTTTTTATATGGATGATAAGTTACTTCTAAAACTTTATCACAATTATAGACCAATCTACACCTATATAAACCATCCTTTGGTGGAGTTAAATAAGAATCTAAATTTTTTATACCACTTCTTTTTTCATGATAATCTAAATTGTAACATTCACCATTTAAAGCCTTAATAGTTTCTAAAAGTTTCATAGCTTAATTAAACAGTTCTGTACTTAAATATCTATCTCCAGAGTCACAAAGTACAGTAACAATAGTTTTTCCTTTAAACTCTACTCTTGATGCAACTTGCATAGCAGCATAAACATTTGCACCTGAAGATATACCAACTAATAAACCTTCATCTTTAGCCAATCTTCTTGCTGTTTCTAAAGCATCTTCATTACTTACCTTAATAACTTCACTATATATATCTCTATCTAAAATTGATGGTATAAAATTTGCACCAATACCTTGTATCTTATGAGATGACGGTTCTTCTCCTGATAAAATTGCTGAATCTTTAGGTTCAACTGCAAAAACCTTTATATTTTGAATTTGTTTTTTAAGACCTCTTGCTGTTCCTGTTAAAGTACCACCTGTTCCTACAGCTGATACAAAAACATCAACATTATTTTCTGTGTCGTCCAAAATCTCTTTTGCTGTTGTTAGTTCATGAATTTTAGGATTTGCTATATTATCAAACTGATGTAAAATGATAGAGTTATGTGTTAGTGCATGTAGTTCTTCTGCTTTTGAGATAGCTCCTTGCATCCCTTTTTCAGATGGAGTTAAAACTAACTCTGCACCAAAAAATTTAAGTAAATTTCTTCTCTCAACACTCATTGATTCTGGCATAGTTAAAATAAGTTTTAATCCAAGAGATGCACATTGAGAAGCTAAAGCTATCCCCGTATTACCACTTGTTGGCTCAATGATTGTTGTTTCTGATGTTATTTCACCAGATTTTATAGCTGACTTTATCATATATGCACCAATTCTGTCTTTAACAGAACTTGTTGGATTCATAAATTCACATTTACCTAAAACTGTTGCACCACTAAATTCAGAAGCATATTTTAATTTTATCAATGGTGTATTGCCTATTAATTCTGTTATATTATCTGCTATTTTCATTATAACTCCTAATTCTGTATTTTATCAAAAAAATTATTATTCTAAAATTATCAGATATAATTAATTAAAGTTAATGTAAAATGAGCATCTTAAAAAAATATGGGGGATATTAAATTGTACGCAACTCCAAAAAACAATGAGAAAAAATTTAATGCTGATGAACTTTTAGTTACAAAAACAGATACTAAGGGTGTTATAACTTATGCAAATCAAGCTTTTATACATATAATTGGTTTAAAAGAGGAAGAATTAGTTGGTAAACCTCATAATATTATCAGACATCCTGATATGCCAAAAGTTGTATTTAAACTACTTTGGGATGCCTTAAAATCAGAAAATGAAATACATGCTTATGTTAAAAACTTATGTGCTGATGGTTCTTACTACTGGGTTATGGCAAATGTTACTCCATCTTACTTTAATGGAAAAGTGATTGGTTATCATTCTGCTCGTCGCGCACCTACAAAAATTGCACTAAATACTATAGAACCTCTTTATCAAAAACTTTTAAGTGCTGAAAAAAAAGGTGGTATAGCTGCTAGTGAAAAAATCTTAAACGACTTACTTGAAGAAAAAGGAATGGAATATGAAGAATTTATCCTCACTATCTAAATTACACTATTCAAACTATGCACATATTGGTGTTATTGTTTTAGGTGTTGTTGTATCATCTATATTTTTTGAATTTAATCCAACAATATTTGTCTTTAATATTTTAAATATTATCATAGCTGTATATGCATATAAACAGATACATATAACGAGAGATAGTATTAAAAAAACTACCAAGATAATAACAGATGCTAAAGATGGTAACTTTGAAAACAGAAGACATAAAGATAATGCTGGTGGGGAAATAAGTGAGTTAGCTAACAACATAAATGACCTTTTTGACCAACTAGAAAGTTATATGAGAGAGATAAATACAGCTATTGATTATGCTGGTAAAAATAAGTATTTTAGAAGAATCAACACAACAGGACTTAACTCTACTTTTAAAAATACAGCTAAACTTATAAATAAAAGTATAGATGCTATGGAAGCAGAATATAAAGTTCAAGAAAAAGAAAGATTTATAAACGAACTTTCAAAAACTGGTAAAGGCTTTATTGAAAACTTTGAGATTATACAAGATCAAATTAGTGAAAACAATACAAGTTTAACGGAACTTGCAGAAGAAGCTAAAGAGAGTTCTAACCTAGCAAAATCAAATACAGCTATAGTTGAAGCGATGAATGAAAACTTTGAAAAACTTTCTGAAATCATTATTCAAAATGATGATACTGTTCATAATGTATCTACTAGAACTTCAGAAATTACATCAGTTGTTGACTTGATTAAAGATATAGCAGACCAAACAAACTTACTAGCACTAAATGCAGCTATAGAAGCAGCAAGAGCTGGTGAACACGGAAGAGGCTTTGCTGTTGTTGCTGATGAAGTTAGAAAACTAGCAGAGAGAACTCAAAAAGCTACAAGTGAGATAAGCATCTCCATATCTACATTACAACAAGAATCAAACGGTATGCTTGAAAACTCAACTGAATTAAGTCGAATTGCTCAAGAATCAACCGATAGTGTTGCTACACTAAACGATGCTATTGAAAAATTTAATATAAATGCAAAATCTGTTTTAGGTTCAAGTAGATATATGAAAAACAAAAACTTTGTTGTTTTAGCTAAAATGGATCATATACTATTTAAATCAGATGCATTTCAACATGTTGAACAAGAGGAATATAAAGAATTTACAACACATCGAACTTGTAGATTTGGAAAATGGTATGAAACAGATGCAAAAGAACAGTTTGGACACTCAAAAAGTTATGCAGATATACTAATACCTCATAAAACGGTACATGATAGAGTCTTAGATACATTTGAAGTAATTAAAAATAAAGATTTGGTACATAACCATAAAAGAATACTAAATAACTTTACTGTTATGGAAGAAGCTTCAAGTAAACTATTTGAAAATATGGATAGGATGTTAGAAGAAGAAGCAAAATATAATAACGACTAAGTAATAGCAACATAAGTTATTTTAGTTATAATTTCAACAAAAACTTAAAAGGTTGATATTATGATTAAAGTGCTTTTATCCATCTCATTTGCATTATCTTTATTTGCAAATGATGGTGTCCACAAGTTTGCCCCTAGTTCAGAATGTAAACAATGTCATAGCAATATATATGATGAGTATTACAATTCAATGCATGCAAATGCAACTCCGCAACAAGACCCTATACATAAAGCTATATGGGATAAACATCCATTAAAAAACAAAGCTCAAAGATATAGTTGTGGAAAATGCCACACTCCGACAGCAAATAACCTTGATAAGATGCTAACAAAAGGTCAAAAAGTTTTACCATCAGCAGAAAACAAGACTCATCAAGAAGCTATTAGTTGTGCTTATTGTCATCGCATTAAAGATATAGAACTTCATAAAAAAACAAACATAAATATCATAAGTAAAGATGAAAAAAACTACTTTGGAACTCTAAAAAATCATATAGAATCACCTTATCACAAAATAATGACAAATGGTAATAAACATATGAAAAATGGTAATGTTTGTATAGGTTGTCATTCACATAAGATGAATAAACATAAACTAAATGTATGCTCAACAAATATAGCAAACGAGATGGATGGAGCAAACTGTGTAAGTTGTCATATGCCTCAAGTTAATGGAAGTGTATCAAATCTACATAAAACAAAAAAACACTCTTTTCACGGTTTTGCAGGTAGTCATTTTCACTCAGATATGCTTCGTAAATATGTAAATATCTCTATACTTCGCCAAATAGATAATTTCATAGTAAATGTTGACAACGAAACTTCACATGCACTTTTACTACATCCACTAAGAGTAGCTGTTTTAAAAGTAAGTATAACAAGAGGTAATGCAACTACAAAAATGAAACCTAAAGTTTTTGTTAGAGTACTTGGTAAAAATAAAAAACCAGCGATGCCATGGGTAGCTGATAAAGTTATAAAAAATACTATGATAAAAGCAAATGAAAAAAGAAGTATTAAGTATAACTTTAAACTTCAAAAAGGTGATAGAGTTGATGTAGTTTTAGGATGGTACTTAGTAAATCCTAAAGCTGTAAAAAAACTAAAACTAGAAGATAAAGAAGTAGCTACTAAATTTCAAGTGTTTAAAAAACAAAGTTTTGAGTTTTAAAAAGGTTTTTATATGGCAAAGTATATCATACTAGATACAGAAACAACAGGTACAGATGAAGAGGATAGAATTATTCAACTTGGATATCTAGTATTGGATGGAAAAAACATAGAGGTTCACAACGAATTTAACTCATCAGATATACCTATAAAGATACCTGCTATGGAGGTTCACGGTATAACTCCTGAGATGATAGAGTCAAAAGTAAAATGTCAAGAGACAACAGCTTTTAAAAGACTTCAGGAATTAAATAAACCCGATAACTATATGATAATACACAATGCCCCTTTTGACTTAACTATGCTAGAAAAAGAGGGTTTTAAATGTGAGATGCAGGTTATAGACACGCTAAGGGTTGCAAAACATATATTTGAAGATGAAGAAGCTCATAGACTTCAATACTTTAGATATAAAATGGGTATCTATAAAGAGGAACAACAAGAAGCAAAAGCATTAAATATAGAAGTAAAAGCTCACGATGCTATTGGTGATGTTTTAGTTTTAAAACTATTTTTAACTAGATTAAGAGTAGCTGTTCAAAAAACATTTCCAGATGAAAATCCAGTTGAAAAAATGGTTGAACTTACAAAAAAACCTATCCTTATAAAAACTTTCAAGTTTGGAAAACATAAAGGAAAAACTTTACAAGAGGTAGCAAAAAATGATGCTAGTTATCTTAGATGGATGTTAACATCTATGGATAACCTAGATGATGACTTAAGATACTCTATAAATAAAGTTTTAAACGATTGATGGAAACAAATAACAAATTTAACATACTTATAGTTGACGATGAAAAATTAAACCCAAATTATGCAGTAGGAATTTATAAAATTTACCTATGCTTGTAATTAAGGGGTGTTTAGTAAAAATTTTAAGCCACCTTATTGGTGGTGTAGATTTTTAATGAATGCCACTTGATTGCAATGATAGAGTATAATTTTTTCTATTGCATAATTTGGGTTCAAAATAACATAGAGAATAAAAATAATCAAGAGTTTTTGTTTATAAGTAATAGAATGATTAAAATCTAAAGTCCTCTTTTGCTCTTTCTAAAGCATCATTAAATCTCATAATTTTACCACCATTTTTAGCTTGAAACTCTTTAGCATCTTCTAATTTAGCAAAAGCATATTTACTAACACGACTCATAGTTCCCTTTTTTTTACTTCCAACAACATAATAAGCATCTTTTATACTTATAAACTTTAAAGAAGACACATCAACAACTTGTGGATTTTTAAGTGTTGCACCGTGCCCTAAATGGTCTTCTAAACAGTGTATAGAACAATACTGATAAACTTTAGAATCTTTTATTGCACTATGGTTTGTTTTATAAAATTTTACCAAATCCATCCCACACATAGAACAATATCGTCTATCTTTACCAGTTTGCAATAAAATAGCATCTTTTTTTGGTACACTTTGAAACATCTTTTTTGGAACACTAGCTGTACCTACACAACCAACAAAAGATAAAACTAAACTACCAATAAGCAATAATTTAAACATATATAACCTTTTTATTAAAATTTTTAATATAATAGCAATAAATTATTATTAAAGTATTAAATTATGAAAGAAAAAATCAAATATTATCTTAAAGAGATAGTACTATTTATAGTTGTTATGACTATATTTGCTAATGTTATTAGTTTTTATAAATCAAGAGATTTAACAAAACAACCATTGGATATTAATTACCAATTTACATATAATAAACCAATACTGATACATTTTTGGGCTACTTGGTGTCCAACTTGTAAACTTGAAGCACAAAATATTGAAAGAGTTTCAAAAGACTATGAAGTATTAACCATAGCTGTAAATTCAGGTTCAACAAAAGATATAAAAGATTATATGAAAGAAAGAAATCTAACATTTAGATTTATAAATGATAAGGACGCTTATTTAGCAAAAAAATTTAATATATCTGCTTATCCTACAACTTTTATATATGATAAAAATAAAAAACTTGTGTTTAGTGAAGTTGGCTATACAAGTACACTTGGTCTATATATTAGAATGTTATTATCAGATAAAATTTAACCCAAATTATGCAATAAATATATAAAATGGCATTTTAGAAAGTTCTAAATCTACCCATAGACCTTTCTCTTCACCAACAACACCCTTTGTAGTTGATAAAGACATATAAGTCTTTGGTAAAGCAAAAGTTATATTTATATTATCTTTAGAAAGTGCTGTTTTTATACTACCTGTGATAATATTACAAAATTCCCCTATCCCATCTTTTAAAGTATCAAAATCATTTATATCTACTTTTTCATCAAGTAAAGATTCTATAGTGATCATAGCAATATCATTTGGTACTATTAGAACAAATGTACCATGTATATCACCCTTAAATTGCATAACAGCAGTGATAAAATCACCTTCTAAGGATGTATCAAACTCTTTTATTTCATGTTTATTCTTTTTTGCTTCCAATGATGTAAATGAGCTCAATGTCTCAACTGCTATATCCATAAAAATTGGCAAATGTAAAACAAGTTTTTTTGAAAGATTCAACAGCTTTTTTCCCATATTTATACCCATACAATAATTTATAATTTTTTAAATATTATCACTATTATGATTAAAATCTCCTATAATATTCAATAGCACTTAACTATATTAATGTTAAAATGACACAATAAAATTATGGAGTCTTAAAGTTGAACCCATCATCAGAAGTATTAGCTAGAAAATACAGACCAACAAACTTTACTGAACTTATCGGTCAAGAAAGTATCGCCCAAACTCTATCTTTATCTCTTAATTCTAACCGCTTGTCCCATGCTTACCTTTTTTCAGGTCTAAGAGGGAGTGGTAAAACATCCACTGCTCGTATATTTGCCAAGGCTCTTATATGTGAACAAGGAATTAGTAGTGAACCTTGTGGAGTTTGTCAGAACTGTACTATGGCTATACAAAATCGCCATATAGACATCATAGAGATGGATGCAGCTAGTTCAAGAAAGATAGATGATATAAGACATCTTATAGAACAAACAAAATACAAACCATCTATAGCAAGATATAAAATATTTATCATAGATGAAGTTCATATGCTTACAAAAGAAGCTTTTAATGCTTTGTTAAAAACATTAGAAGAACCACCATCTTATGTTAAGTTTATCTTAGCAACAACAGACCCTCTAAAACTACCAGCTACAATCATAAGTAGAACTCAACATTTTCGCTTCAAAAGTATAGCTATAAATAAAATCATAGACCATTTAGTAAACATAATGCACAAAGAAGATATAAAATACGAACTAAATGCACTAGAGATTTTAGCAAGAAGTGGAAAGGGTAGCTTAAGAGATACACTAACTTTACTTGACCAAGCGATAATATACTCTAAAAACTATGTGGATGTAAAGACAGTAACAGATATGCTAGGTTTGGTTGATCCAAATTTTATAACTGAACTTTTTAATGCCGTATTTAACAAAGATTATGAGCAACTTGTAAACTATACAAAGATACTAGAAGATTACGAATCAGAAATGGTTATAGATGAATTGATAGCCTTTTTAAAAGAGAAACTATACAATCAAGATGCGATGTTTTCAACACTTATTATAGAGAGATTTTTTAGAATACTAAGTGATTCAAAATCACTGTTTAGTATAAATGCTGATGGTAGTTTTGTACTTTCATTAGTATTTTTCAAAATGGTTGAAGCTCTAAAAATAAAAGAGATAGACCAGATGATAGAGTCTTTACAAAAAGAGATAAAAACACCATCTCAAATGCCAATACAACAACCAAAAAAGATAGAACAAAAAGATGAGATACAAGATACACCTATAAAACCTAAAGATGAGATAAAAACAGATCTTTTTGAAACACTTATAAATAAAATAAAAGACAGAAACTATAATTTAGGTGAAGTTTTTGAAAAAACTGTAACTTTTATATCTTATGAAAACAACATACTAACTTGGGAAAGTTGCAGTAATGATGAAGAGAAAAAAGCTCTAAAACACGGTTATGGTGCTATAAAACAACTCGTAAGAGAAATATATGGTTTTGAAACAAAGATAAAAGGATCACCTTGTTCAAAAGAAGTTAAGCAAGATGAACCTATCGTAGCTTCTATGATAGAAGATGTTGAGATAGGTGGAGGAGCTTCTTGTGTAGCAGGATGTTCAACAACAGATGATAATGTAAAAGAGATAGATTCAAATGATATAAAAGATGAACCTATGGTTAAAAAAGCTATGGAACTTTTTGAAGCTAAAAAGATAACTATACAATCAAAAATTTAAATTTAGTGTTTATTAATAATAAAAAAGATAGGATTATAAGCTGTTTGTTTTTGATTAAATTAAGGGATAATATAATAAATGAACTTAGATGATAAAATATTTGTAGCTGGTGGTACTGGTTTAACCGGTCAAGCAATTATAAAAGCCCTTATAAAAGCAAACTATAAAAATATAGTCTCATCTTACCATTCTTCCAAAAATATAAATATATCAAATGTAAAGTACATTAAACTAAACTTATTAAACACAGAAGAAACCTCCTCTTTTTTCAAAAAAGAGAAACCTAAATATGTCTTTTTAGCTGCAGCAAAAGTTGGTGGAATAGTAGCTAATGATACATATAGAGCAGATTTTATCTATGAAAATCTACAAATTCAAAATAATATAATAAATCAATGTTATATAAATAATGTAAAAAAATTACTATTTTTAGGAAGTAGTTGCATATATCCAAAACTATGCCCACAACCAATAAAAGAGGAATATCTTTTAACTGGTGAACTAGAACCTACAAACGAGCCTTATGCCATAGCTAAAATTGCTGGAATTAAAATGTGTGAAAGTTATAATGCTCAATACAAAACTAACTTTATATCTGTAATGCCAACAAACCTTTATGGATATAATGACAACTTCGATTTAGAAAAATCACATGTACTACCTGCTCTTATTCGAAAAATGCATTTAAGTAAACTTCTTATGCAAAATAATATAGAAGCCATAAGAAAAGATTTATACATACATCATGATATAAAAGCATCTAAGCTAAATGAAAAAGAACTTATAAAATGGCTTAAAGGATATGGTATAGAGTACAAACGACTATCTCTTTGGGGTAGTGGCGAACCATTGAGAGAATTTTTATATGTAGATGATTTAGCAGATGCTTTAGTATTTTTAATGAATAGCTATTCCGTAAAAAATAGTTTTAAAAATACACATATAAATATAGGAACAGGTAAAGATATAACAATCAAAGAGTTAGCAAGTTTTATAAAAAAGATAGTTAAATTTGAAGGAACAATAGTATGGGATAAACAAAAACCAGATGGAACACCTCAAAAACTCCTAGATATTTCTAAGATAAACTCTCTAGGTTGGAAAGCAAAAACAGATCTAAAAACTGGTATAAAATCAGTATATAATAATTATCTAAACAAAGGAGATAAATCATGATTAGTTCTATTTTAACAATAGTTATTTTAGCATTATTAGAGGTTGTTATAATTAAACAACTTATTAAGATAGCAAATTCTAAAAATATATTATTGGATATACCAAATGCTAGAAGTTCACATAAGTTGGCAACACCTAAAGTTGGAGGGATAGCTATATTTAGTATATTCTTTTTAAGTTTATTTTTATACCCTAGTTTCTTAACTAACAATATATTTAGTATCTTAGCCATTGTATTAATATTTGCAGTTGGTATTTTTGATGACTTATTAGAACTTTCACCTTATCCAAAATTTGCTGTTATTATTATCTCTAGCATTTTAATTATTTTTGATGGATATACTATCAACTCTTTGGGAACATATTTTTCAGTTACAGCTTCACTTGGAATACTAAGCATACCATTTACAATATTTGCCGTAGTTGGCTTTACTAATGCACTTAATCTAATAGATGGTTTAGATGGTTTAGCTGGTAGTGTATCTTTAGTTATATTGTTAGGTTTTATATATCTTGGTGTTATTCATAACGACAGTACAATTTTATATCTATCATCGATAATAGCTATTGGAATATCTGTATTTTTATTGTTTAACTTACACCCTGCTAAAATATTTTTAGGAGACAATGGAGCATTACTTGTGGGATTTATCATAGCTATGGTAGCTATAAAACTTCTTGATTATATAAGTCCTACATCTGTATTTTTCTTAACTGGGATACCTATCTTAGATACACTATTTGTAATGGTAAATCGTATAAAAAATAAAAAATCTCCATTTGTTGCAGATAAAACACACCTACATCATCAAATATTTAGACATACTAAAGATGGTAAAAAAACAGTATATATACTAGCCCTAAGTCAGGTTATGTTTACACTTATAGGATTAAGTCTTATAGATAACTCAGACTTTTTAAATATAAGTATATTTATGACTACATATATGCTGTTTTTTATTATGCTAACTAGTTCTGAAAATCAAAAAAATCAGTTTAATTGATTTTCCCACTCATAAGCACTTTTACAAATTAACTCTATATTATCGTAGTTAAATAAAGGTGCTTTTTTATATGCAAATTTTTGCTTATACTTTGAATTGTCTGCTATAAGTATAGCTGGATCCCCTGCTCTTCGTGGAGCTATATCAACTACAAAATCTTTTTTTGTTACTGTTTTCATTGTATCAATAACCTCTTTTACAGAAAAACCTTTTCCATAACCAAGATTAAATATATCACTCTCATTATTATCCAAATACTCTATAGCATTTATATGAGCAGAAGCCAAATCATCAACATGAATATAATCCCTAACACCTGTTGAGTCAGGAGTATCAAAATCATTACCAAATATAGCCATTTTTTCTCTTTTACCAACTGCACACTCAGATGCTATCTTAATAAGATGTGTCGCTTTTGGAAATGACTGCCCTATTCTAGGTTTTAAATCATCATTTTCATAATGTATATCAGCACCAGCAACATTAAAATATCTAAAAATCACATATTTAAAATTATCAGTTGCTTTTGAAGCATCTTGTAAAACTCTTTCACTCATAAGTTTACTCATACCATAAGGATTTATTGGAGATGTTAGAAAATCTTCATTTATCCCACTTATAGGCATATCTTTTGGCTCACCATAAACTGCAGCAGTAGAACTAAATATAAACTTTTTAACACCTGTTTGAGTAGCACATTTTATAAGATTTGTGGTATTTACGGTATTATTCATATAATATTTTAATGGATTTTCTACCGATTCTGGAACAACTATACTAGCTGCAAAATGTACTATAACATCAAATTTATTTGAATCTAAAACATTAAATACATCATCAAACTCTTTTAAATCCAATTTTATAAAATTAAACTCTCTTATAGAAGCTAGTGTATCTAGTGTTTTTTTAGAACCAGTACTCAAATTATCTAAAATTGTAATTTTATTAGATGTCAATTCAAGAAGTTGTTTTGCTAAATGAGAACCAATATAACCTGCTCCACCCGTTATTAATATATTCATTTTATGTAACCTTTATTTTAAATTTAATTTTCTCTTAGTATAACATCTCTATACATTTGAATATCTGTTAAACTATCATGAATAAGCTGTAATGTAGGAAATATTTTTGAAATAACAGTATTGATAGTTCCCAATTTTGATTTAGGTATATAGATAACATCTCCTGCTACAAGTTCAAATGGCACAGTATCCCCTCTAAACATCTCTTCTGCATTTACAACAAAAGTCTCTATCCTATCCATCTCTGTTCTTACGATATAAATGGTCTTTAAATTTGCATGAACCTCTTGTGCATCAGAAAATCTACTTAAAGTTAAAGCTTGCATTAGAGTTAATTTACCATCAACTAAAGGTATTTTTGTAAGTCCAACATCAGCAACTCTACCAAACATATATACAACCTGATCTGCACTACTTGGTATCATTATTGTATCTCTATCTCTCATATCTATATTTTGACTTATATCACCTTTTTTAAGTAATCTATATAGATTTATAGGTAGTTTTTTGTTATTTCTAACAACATAAGCATGTCTTAAATCTGAAGTTTTATATTTAATACCTTTACCTAAAGCAAGTAATTCCATTAAAGTTAAGGGATAATCTTTTTCAAAAGAACCTGTTTCTGTAAATTCACCCAATAGATAATATCTTGATTTTTTTACATAAGCAGTAGTTACTGTTACATCAGGATGAAGTAAATACTTTTTTAATCTGTTAGTTATTATTGTTCTGAGTTCTTCAACTGTTTTTCCTGCAGCATGGATAAGCCCTAATCTTGGTAATTGAATATTACCATTTAAGTTAACCATAGTTTTACTTGCCTCTGTAGGACTTGTACTTGTTGATAGTTCTGGATGTTCAAATACTGAGATAATAAGCTTATCCCCAACATTAATTCTATAAACTTTCTCTGCTTGTTCGATAAGTTCTTTTTTTTTCTTTTCATCCATAACCATTGTTTTTCTCATGATAACTGGATCAACCTGATTATCTTTATATATCACTTTATGTGTTACAGCAGGAGAGCCACAACCTAAAAAATAAACTAAGATAAACAAAATTGTTAAAAACTTAATCATATGATATCTCCCTTGTTATGAGAGGATTATATCTAGCAATTAAAAAAAAGTTGCTTAATTGTAAAATAGCTTCATATAAATTTTGGTTAAATAATCTTTTTTTGATATACTACTACTTAGTTTAGTTCAAGGATTATTAATTATGGGTAAATTTACAATCTTAGTAGTAGATGATAATAAAAACAATATTTTTACACTAAGGTGTTTACTAGAAGATGAGTTTAAAGATATTGCTCTAGAAGAAGCTATAAATTATCAAGAAGCCTTACAAAAAGTTATTATAACACCCCCAGATTTGATTTTACTAGATGTACAGATGCCTGAAGTTGATGGATTTGAGTTAGCAAATATATTAAAATCAGACAGTCAAACTAAAGATATTCCTATTATATTTTTAACAGCTTTTTTTAAAGAAGATGAGTTTGTTCAAAGAGGATACAATCTAGGTGCTATTGATTATCTTACAAAACCAATAAAAGAAAAAAGACTATATAACAAAATTCATTTTCATATTCAAATGTATAATCAAGAACAACAATTAAAAGAGCATAATATAACCCTAAAAAAACAACTTATTACAGATCAATTAACAAAACTTTACAATAGAAAACATTTTGATGAAACTATAGAAAAAGAGATTCAAAGAGCAAAAAGATATAATACTGCACTATCTATAATTGTTGCAGATATAGATTTTTTTAAAAAAGTTAATGATAATTATGGTCATATTGCTGGAGATAATATACTTTCTGAATTTGCTTCAATTATCAAAAACAATATAAGAGCAACTGATATGGCATTTCGTTATGGTGGGGAAGAGTTTGTAATACTTCTACCAAATACAACATCACAAGAAGCAAAACTATTAGCTAAAAAATTAAGAAAAATTCTTAAAGAACATACTTTTACAAATCCAAAACAGATAACTTGTAGTTTTGGTATAAGTGAATATAAAGACAAAGATACAAAAGAGACTCTATTTAAAAAAGCTGATGAAGCTTTATACTATGTAAAAAACAACGGAAGAGATAACATTGCTATTAAATAAAAATAATTCTATTAAGAGACGCCTCTTTAAAATTATTGGTATAAATATATTTTTAATATTTTTTATAACTATTTTTGCACATACCTCTTTGATGTATATAGATAAACTACAAATTATAAACAAGTATAATGAGGGGCATGAAAAAAACTATAGAACAGCCGTAGAAGAGTTCTATAGATATGTCGCTAGTGGTAATATAAATGACTATGAAAGTTTTAGCTACAATATAGACAACTCTATAACAGAGGGGAAAAACTTCCTTAACTACCTAGAAAGAAAAAAACAAACATCAAGTTCTGTTAGAATACTAAATACACTATCTTCTGAAAAATATATCTTTAAAATGACATTCGTTATACAATCTAGTTATAACCTAATCAAAGAGTATAAAAAATATGCACAAGAGTATAAAAACTCTGATGATCCTATATTTAAGAAACAAATTCTAAATAAAATTAGTCGTCAAGAGGGACAGATTAACAACATCTTAAAAGAATTTTATGTTTTAACCAATAAACTAAAATCATGGGCAACAGATATTGTAATAAAACTATTCTGGACGTTAACCATAATAGCTACTATTATATCTTATAAACTAGGACGAAATGTTATAAATTCTATTGTAAAGCCTATTGAAGATATTAAAGATGTACTAACAAAAGCATCTGTTGGTAATCTACAAGAGCTTCCATATATAGAGAACAAAGATGAGATTACTATTTTATATGCTTCATTAGATAGACTTTTTCAAAATGAAAGAAATATTGTAAAACATGCAAAAAGGATTATGGAGGGGGATTACTCTTTTGAAATCAAACCAAGAAGTAAAAAAGATGAACTAAGTAAAGTCCTTGCAACTATGACTAAAACATTACAAATAAGTGAGATAGAACACAAAACCCAATCTTGGTTAAAAAATGGATTAAATGACTTAAATATAAAAATATCTGGTGAACAAACATTAAAAGGTGTTTCTAGAAAGACATTACTTTTCTTAGGTGAGTATTTAAAAGCTAGTAGTGGAGCAATATTTATATTTAACAAATCAAATCAAAATTTAGAAAGATATGCTTCTTACGCACTTAGTGATGATCTACAGCAAAACTTTAAATTAAAAGAAGGACTTATCGGTGAAGTTGCCTTTTCAAAAAAACCTATCATACTAACAGACTTATCCAATTATGAAAAACATATTATCAGTGGAACAGTATATGAAAAACCAAGTACCCTATATATAGCTCCCCTTGTTTATAAAGATATGCTAATTGGGGTTATAGAATTAACTTTTTTAGGAAAAATTGATGAGAAAAAAGAACTATTTATAAACGAAACAACTCTTATTGTTGCTCCATCTTTATATGTTACCCTACAAAGATGGGAATTAAATAAACTGCTTAAAATAACACAAAACACAAATAAAAAACTAAAACTTCAAACAACAAGACTAGAAGAAGCCAACAAGTACAAAGATGAATTTTTATCAAATATAACTCATGAATTAAAAACTCCTCTTAATTCTATTATATTACTTTCTAAACTGTTATTGCAAAATAAAACAGCTAACCTTTCTAGTGATGAGATTAAAAAAGCAGAGATTATACATACTGCAGGTAATGAACTTTTAAGACTTATTGAAGACTTATTAAATGTATCTAAAGTTGAAGCTGGAGAATCAACTCTAGATATATATACTATCCATTCTAAGAGCTTTTTAGAAGAGATGAAAGATATCTTTGAATCAATAGCACAAGAAAAAGGTATAAATTTCTATACAATAGATAAGTTTAATTCTACTTTTAGTACAGATAGAAATAAACTCTCTCAAATCATAAGAAACTTTATATCAAATGCCATAAAATTCACTCATGAAGGTAAGATTGAACTATGCATCCAAAAAGATATAAGCTCATCTGAAAATAGAGTTTTATTTAGTGTTAAAGATACAGGTATCGGGATACCAAAAGAGAAGCACAGTCTTATATTTGAAGCATTTAAACAAGCAGATGGCTCTATAAATAAAAAATATGGAGGAACAGGGTTAGGACTTTCTATAAGTAAAAAATTTGCTAAATTGTTAGAAGGAAAAATTAGTATTAAAAGTGCAATGGGTAAAGGTAGTACTTTTTATCTCTCTATACCTATTAATCTAA